>Ga0209075_1003780_pt1 | contig 12381 bp, 10 predicted proteins | sample Stecom2011_FD_187523 | JGI IMG/M metagenome (GOLD analysis project Ga0209075, IMG submission 187523) | Agricultural soil microbial communities from Utah to study Nitrogen management - Steer compost 2011 (SPAdes) (version 2) | ecosystem: Environmental > Terrestrial > Soil > Agricultural land...
GCCTTTTAGTGGCGAAAAAATCGGGTAAAGATTCAAAATCGTTCTTTCTGTCTAACAGAAATATGCCGTGGTGGCTGCTGGGAGTCAGTATGGTGGCAACAACCTTTGCTGCCGACACACCCAACCTCGTGGCGGGAATCGTACGGCAAGATGGTGTTTTTGGGAACTGGATCTGGTGGAGTTTTTTATTGACCGGAATGTTGACCGTGTTTTTCTACGCGCGACTGTGGCGTAGAAGCGGCATTACAACCGATTTAGAATTTTATGAACTTCGCTACAGCGGAAAAAGTGCGGCATTTTTGAGAGGGTTTCGTGCCCTATATTTAGGCGTATTCTTCAACATTGTCATTATGGCAAATGTGAGTTTGGCAGCGATAAAAATTGGTCACGTGATGTTTGGTCTTTCGGCCGTAGAAGTCTTACTTATCTCCTCTCCCGTCGTGGTTATATACTCAGCTTTTGGAGGACTGAAAGGCGTTTTACTTACCGATTTTATCCAATTTATCATTGCTATGGTCGGGAGTATTTGGGCGGCAATTTATATTTTGGATTTACCAGAAATTGGCGGAATCGACCAGTTGTTGGCTGTGCCTGAGGTGGCTGAAAAATCGGCCATGCTCCCAGATTTTTCCAACCCCGAATTATTGATTCCTTTATTAATTATTCCACTCGCAGTGCAGTGGTGGAGTGTGTGGTATCCCGGTGCAGAACCCGGCGGTGGCGGCTATATTGCACAGCGGATGTTAGCGGCAAAAGATGAAAAACACGCAACATGGGCAACATTGTTTTTCAATTTTGCACATTACGCCATCAGACCTTGGCCTTGGATTCTAATTGGATTGGCATCGATTGTAATCTATCCAAATCTCGACAGTTTACAAGCGGCGTTTCCACATTTAGACGCGTCGTTTATAAAACACGATTTGTCCTATCCAGCGATGCTCACCTTCTTGCCTGCGGGATTGTTGGGCATTGTAATAACCTCGCTTATCGCTGCTTTTATGAGTACGATTTCAACCCACTTAAACTGGGGAAGTTCGTATGTGGTGAATGATTTCTACTTGCGATTTATAAGAAAAGAAGCAAGTGGGAAAGAACAAGTTGCGGTTGGACGAATCTCAACAGTAGTAATGATGGTTTTCGCAGGATTGTTAGCGTTGGTATTAGAGGAAGCCCGCGATGGGTTTAACCTGCTGCTCTCCATCGGTGCTGGAACTGGTTTATTGTTTATCCTACGCTGGTTTTGGAGCCGCATCAATCCGTACAGTGAAATTGCCGCGATGGTAATCTCGTTTCTGATTGCCGTGTTCTTTTTTATTAATGGAAAAATGGATGTCCCCATGATTGATATGGCTGGGCATTGGCAATTGGTAACAAGTGTTGTTATTACAACAATTGGCTGGATGATCGTTACACTACTTACAAAACCTTCGAAAAAGGAGACGCTGAAAAGTTTTAACAGCCTTATTTTTGGAAATGAGTCGAAGTTTAAAGGATTCGATAGGAAAATCCTTGGATTCTTTGCAGGTGTCATTGGCGTTTATTGTGCCCTATTTACGATTGGCAATTTTATCTATGGCAAAAATACGCTTGCTACTATTTTACTGGCAGTGACGTTACTCTGTGGTGGGTTGGTGATGAAATCGTTTCAAACTTCAGTGAAGGAATAAAAAACGACCTTACATATTTGAAATATGCAAAGTCGTTCTTAAGTAATTGAAAAAAGCAATTATTTTTAGTTGTCTCCAAGAATCAATGGCAGGCCACCTTCTCCTGAACCGATTACAATCACTTTAGAGTTTGGAGATTCAGCGAGTTTTACAGTAGCTTGAATTCCTTTTTCCTTTAGAATTTTCTCGGTTAACGATGCGCTTAGTATACTGTTTGCCCGCGATTTTCCTTCGGCTTCGATACGCTGGCGCTCTGCTTCTTTTTGAGCTTTTTCTAAACGGAACTCATATTCTAATGATTCTTGTTCCTGGCCTAATTTTCGCTCAATCGCGTCTTTAATAGTGGGCGGAAGCGTTACGTCTCGTACCAACACTTCATTTAATTGAATGTATTGATTGTCGAGAAACTTCTTGGTCTCTTCATAAATTTCATCCTGAATAGCATCTCGTTTGCTCGAGTAAAGTTGTTCTGGAGTATAACGACCAACCACACTACGCGCTGCCGATCGAATGGCGGGCATAATAATTCGGTCTAAATAGTTTTCACCTTTTTCTTGGTGAAGCTTAGCGACGTCTGCATAAACTGGTTGAAACCAAGCAGAAGCATCTAATCTAATTTCAAGTCCGTTAGATGAAAGTGCCTGCATTTTGTCTGAAAGTTCTTGCTGTCGCATTTCATAAATAAACACTTGGTTCCACGGCGCGATGATATGAAAACCCTCTCCGAGAGGTGGTTTATCTGTCACTACCCCATTTCCAAAAGTTTTATATAAAACACCCGCATAACCAGAACGTATGGTCACGGAGGATTTTGCAAGAACAATAATTACTACAATAATTCCGAGAATAACCGGAATCGAAATCTTTGGGAGTCTTTCCATTTGTTGTTAGTTTTTAAAAAATTTATATCAAACCGTTATATTTTCTTATAAACCATTCAGCAGCAAGTAGTGCCACCAAAATAGCCAAGAGATATTTCCAATCGATCAAAGGTATGGTTTTTTGATCTGATTTCTGAATGTTTTTAAAGGTAGGGTTTTTTATCAAGTCTTGTATTAATTGCGCAGCTTCGTCGATAAAATACGCTTCAGCGTCACTGTTTTTTGCAATGCGTTGGAGTTTGGGAATATCAGCATTTAAAAACTGCTGCTCTACATGAAACTCTAAAATCACGAAATTTCCGCTTTTCGAAATATTCTCTGTCGCATTAGCCACTGTGTAAGCATATTCCCCAGCAGGCAGATTGCTCAAATCCACTTCGTAGTAATTGTTTCGAAGCAATAGTGGATATTCGTGCTCCGCTTCTGAATCCAAGTTTTTCACCAGAATTTGAAGACTCGCACGCCTGTCGAAAACATAATTCTTATCAAAGTATTGCGCCGAAATTTTTATGGGATTGCTGTTGTAATAAAACGATTCAGAGTAAACCTCTAGCCTACTCCGCCGTTTGTTTGAGGCTAAATATTGAACAATATTACCGATGAAATCATCGTAATTCTGAAAGTCACTTTCTTTTAAATAACTCTGTGCGCGCCAACGCCAAAACCCTTCGCCATCCCAGAAAGCATGTCTGCGCCCATCAATTTCGAAGGTGGTGAATAAAGGATTGTCATTAGACAAACCACCAACTGTTTGTTCTAACATCACTTCGTGGTCGCCTTGCATTTGTGTGGTTCCGAATAAGGTGTGCAACGGTGGAAAAGAATCGAATCCAAGATCTTCCACCACAAAATAGCTAAAGTTCGAATTTAATCTTCCCTGCACGTCATCTTTAGATCGCGTTGCTTTTTTTATGAAGTTGGGTTGGATTCGATTTAAGAAATCCCAATCGGTTTGTAACCCCGTTATAACCAGCGAATTTTTTGCGAGTTTCTCCATATGTTTAAAAACATCGCCAAAACTGCGATTGGGTTGATAAAGAATTAAAAGCTGGTAATCATCTAGGACTGCGACCGCTTCCTTAGGGTTTGCAATCGTAATTTCCCGCTGTTCGTTGGAAGTAACGGATTTTTTCAATGCACCAATGTCGGGATGCAGGATGTCGCTGACAATCAACACATGTGTGGCTTGATCGATAACTTCTACTGCAAAATGTTTGCGATTGTTTGATTTGTTTTTTTCTGATTCTAACGGAAGTAATTCTGCCGTATATTTCTGAAGTCCCACATTATCAGCAGAAAGCTCTAAATTAATTGTCTTGGAATTCAAGTTTTCAGAAAATGAAACCGATTCACGATAAACAACCGCACTGCCTCTTCTCACGACAAATTCCGTACTAACCGATTCTTGTCCAGCATAGGTCAATATGGTTTCCACAGGAAAGCGATTGTTCAAAAACGCATAGCGATTTGTGTTTAACTGTTCGATTTTTAAATCGGTATACTGAATGGAATCTCCCAATATTATGGGATAGATGGGGTTTTTGAATTTGTGTGCTTCAAATTCGTAATCGGCACCAAGGGTTTGATTTCCATCGGTAATGAGGATGGTGGGTGCAATTTGATTTTTATAGAGACTATAAGTATCTGCTAAGGCTTTTGATATTTGTGTTTGTTTTTCGTCGAAAGTCAAGGAGTCTAATTGTCGAAAATCACTTCCGAAAGAAAAGTAGGCAACATCGAATTTTTCATTGAGTGCTTCGTTATTTTGAAGTGCATCAAACAGGCTCGACACCTTATTATTTTGTTCTAGAACTTCAACAGAAGCGGAATTGTCGATAAGCACTGGAAGTCTCGGTTTTTCGACAAAATAGGTTTCGCTCTCTATTTTCGGATTGATGATTAATACGAGTAGCGTAAACAGGGTTAGAAATCGCAGGATGCCAAAAATCCAGCGCAGGTTTTTTGGCGATTTTGATTTATAACCATACATAAAAATCGCCAGAGCGAGAGCTACTACTCCGGCGATAAGTATGTAAAATATAGTTTCCGTTGTCACTAAATGGATTTAGATTTCAAGGTTAGGTTTGGATGGAATACTGAATAAGAAAATATTTCTTAGGTCAACATACCTCCATCCACATGTAGGACCTGTCCGGTGATATAGGCAGAGAGATCGCTCGCTAAAAAGACACATGCATTGGCGATGTCTTCTGGCTGTCCGCCGCGTTTTAGTGGAATAGCATTGCGCCAACCTTCGACTGTCTTTTCATCGAGTTTATCGGTCATTTCGGTTTCGATAAATCCAGGTGCGATGGCATTACAGCGAATGTTACGCGAGCCTAATTCCAATGCGATGGATTTTGTAAATCCTAAAATCCCAGCTTTAGATGCTGCATAGTTTGCTTGACCGGCGTTTCCTTTCACGCCAACCACCGAACTCATATTGATGATCGATCCTTTGCGTTGTCTAAGCATCGTCATTTGTACGGCCTTGGTCATATTGAAAACCGATTTGAGGTTGATTTCAATTACCTTATCAAAATCGTCTTCAGACATGCGCATCAATAAGTTGTCTTTTGTAATTCCGGCATTGTTGATTAAGATATCGATACTACCAAAGTCTTCAAGAACATCGGCAACAAGCTTTTCTGATGCTTCGTAGGAAGCTGCATCGCTTTTATAAGCCTTTGCCTTGCCTCCTGCTTTAGTAATTTCATCTACGAGTTGGTTGGAAGCTTCCGCTGAAGAACTATACGTGAACGCCACCTGAGCACCGTGCTGGGCAAATGTTTCGACAATACCCCTTCCAATTCCGCGACTACCGCCGGTAATAATTGCTGTTTTTCCTTCTAATAATTTCATATGGTTGATTTAGTTTTGAATGTTATGGCTCCACATCAATAGCCAATATTTTCGGCCGAATATCCTTTTCATTAAATAAAATCAAATATAACAAAAGGCGACGGCTTATCCATAAAAAAAGTCCTGTCTATTAACAGGACCTTTTAAATTTATGATAATTAAAAAACAAGAACTTAATCTTTACTTTCTAGTGTTAATTTACTTTCCTAATACTTCGGCCACTTTTTCACCGATCTTAGCAGGACTATCTACCACGTGCATACCACATTCGCGCATTACTTTTTTCTTTGCTTGTGCAGTATCTTCAGTTCCACCGACAATCGCTCCAGCGTGACCCATCGTTCTTCCGGCAGGTGCGGTTTCTCCAGCGATAAATCCGATTACTGGTTTGTTAATACCACTTTCTTTATACCATCTTGCGGCATCGACTTCCAACTGACCTCCAATTTCGCCAATCATAACCACTGCTTCACACTCTGGATCTTTAATGAGCATTTCCAATGCTTCTTTTGTGGTGGTTCCGATAATTGGATCGCCACCAATACCAATCGCAGTAGTAATTCCTAATCCTTGTTTCACAACTTGATCGGCAGCTTCATAAGTAAGCGTTCCTGATTTTGAAACAACACCAACAGTTCCCTTCTTGAAAACAAAGCCTGGCATAATACCAACCTTAGCTTCCTCTGGGGTAATTACACCCGGACAGTTTGGACCGATTAGCGTACAATCACGAGATTTGATGTAGTCTGCAACCACAATCATATCTTTTACAGGAATTCCTTCTGTAATGGTAATAATTACTTTAATACCTGCTTCGGCAGCTTCCATAATGGCATCTGCTGCAAAGGCTGGTGGAACAAAAATAATCGACGTATCTGCGCCAGTTTCCTTAACTGCTTCTTCAACGGTGTTAAATACGGGACGCTCTAAATGAGTCTGCCCTCCTTTTCCTGGAGTAACACCACCCACTACATTTGTTCCGTACTCGATCATCTGATCGGCATGAAAAGTACCTTCACTCCCTGTGAAGCCTTGTACGATTATTTTTGAATCTTTATTTACTAAAACGCTCATATTGTATATTTTTTATTAAAAGCCTTTAATTCGGTGTGTACTATTTTTAAAACGGTGCAAAGATAAGGTTTTTGCGGCAGTCAACACAACAATATCATACCATAACTGGTTCGTAGTATTCTTTTACTCCATCGCTCTCTATAACTGGCTGGCTTATTTGGAATCCGCGGATTAATTTTCCGTCTTCAATTTCCCAAATCACCATAAAATGTGCAACTCCTACCTCCTCTTCTGGGTCTTCCAAAGTTCGAACGTAATATTTAGAACGCACTGTTACGTGATTATCTTGAGCTAAAAGATGACTTATTTCTACACGGATATCGGCATAGGCCCGTTTAATTTCTTTAAAAAAATCGACCATATCGCTATAGCCCATTTCTGAAATTCCGGTAGCACTATTCCAAGTCAATTCTAAATTAGGATGAAAGAAGGTTTCCGCTATGTTATTGTCTTCGATAAAATTAGCGTTATAAAAATTTCTAACTATTTCCTTTGGTGTTGTATTCATGATAATTTGTCAAGTTTTTCTATAATATCTGGAATCAGGCGAATGCTTGCCAATTCTTTATATTTTTTTCTAAATTCATCTGCAGGTGTCCCAAAATAGGATTTATGTCCCGGTAATGATTTACTGACACCGCTTTGGGCCGAAATTACGGCTTTCTCTCCGATTGTAATGCCACTTGTAATACCGACTTGCCCCCAAATGGTTACAAAGTCTCCGATTAAAACACAACCCGCAATTCCTACTTGTGATGCAATGAGACAGCGTTTTCCAATGATGGTGTCGTGCCCGACTTGAACTTGATTGTCTATTTTCGTTCCTTCACCAATGGTGGTAGCTGCCGTAACTCCTCTATCGATAGAGCAAAGCGATCCGAGATCGACGTTGTCTTCGATGATAACATTGCCACCGCTAAGGAGCTTGTCGAAACCTTCGGGGCGATTTTTGTAATAAAATGCATCACTCCCAATAACCGTCCCAGCGTGAATGGTTACATTGTTTCCAATTACAGCACCATCGTAAATACTCACGTTTGCGTGGATTACACAATTGTCGCCAATCGACACATCGTTGCCGATAAAAACATTGGGCTGTATAATTGTGTTCTCGCCAATTTTTGCAGAGTCTGCTATGGTTTGATTGGCTTTTTGAAAGGGTTTAAATCGCTGTGTTAAGGTATTAAAATCACGAAAGGGATCGTCTGAAATTAACAGAGCCTTCCCCGCCGGACAAGGAACCTTTTTATTGATTAGTACGACAGTTGCTGGTGAGTTGAGCGCTTTTTCGTAGTATTTTGGATGATCGACAAAAACGATGTCACCGGGCTGGACCACGTGAATCTCGTTCATGCCAAGCACTGGGAAATCGGCGTCGCCAACATATTCCACTTCGAGCATACTGGCAATTTCGTGCAGCGTATAAGGATAAGGAAATTTCATTGTTGATAGGGTTTTAGATTTGCGTTTTGCCTCGCTCCTATTTATTCCTTAACGCGCTCTTGATACTGTCCTTTGTCTGTATCGATTCTGATCTTATCTCCTTCATTAATGAAGAGTGGTACGTTGATTTGAGCTCCTGTTTCCACAGTAGCAGGTTTGGTGGCATTGGTAGCTGTATTTCCCTTAACACCGGGTTCGGTTTGAGTGACTTCCAGAATTACATGAGCTGGCATTTCAACAGAAAGTGGTGCACCGTCTTCGGAGTTGATCAACACGCTGACCACTTCTCCTTCCTTCATCAATTCGGGTGTGTCTAAAATGTCTTTCATCAACTGAATTTGCGAATAATCCTCCTCGTTCATAAAGTGGTACATCTCCCCATCGTTATAGAGGTATTGAAATTTATGGGTCTCTACCCGCACTGCCTCAATTTTATGTCCTGAAGGAAACGTGTTGTCTAATGTTTTCCCGGTGGTAACACTTTTTAATTTTGTTCGTACAAATGCGGGACCTTTCCCTGGTTTTACGTGTAAAAACTCTACTACTTTGTATATATCATGATTGTAGCGAATGCACAATCCTTTTCTGATATCTGCTGTTGTTGCCATTTTTAAATTATTTTTTAATTGTTACAATGCGCTGCATGTATTTTATGCCCGTGCATTAATTCGATTTAAAGTAACCCTTCATGATTCCTCGTTTTGAATTCTTAATGAATTGAAGAATCTCATCGCGCTCTGGAGTAGCTTCCATTTCGGCCTCTATGATTTCGGTAGCTTGCGAGGTATTGTAGTTCTTTTGATATAGCAGTCTATAGATGCTCTGGATTTCCGTTATTTTTTCTGAGGTAAACCCTCTTCTGCGCAATCCAATGGAATTAATTCCAACATAGCTCAAAGGTTCGCGAGCTGCTTTTACATAAGGAGGCACGTCTTTTCTTACCAACGATCCGCCTGTTACAAAAGCGTGATTGCCAATCATACAAAATTGATGAATAGCAGTCATTCCGGCTAATACCACGTGGTCGCCCACAGTGATGTGACCCGCAAGCGTACTGTTGTTGCTGAAAATACAGTTATCGCCAACGATACAGTCATGTGCGATATGGCAATAGGCCATAATCCAACAGTTTTTTCCAATTACTGTTTTTCCTTTATCGGCGGTTCCTCTATTGATTGTTACAAACTCTCTAATTGTGGTTCCGTCTCCAATTTCAGCAATAGTGTCTTCGCCTTGGAATTTCAAATCTTGGGGCACTGCCGAAATTACAGCGCCTGGAAAAATATTACAGTTTTTTCCAATTCGAGCTCCTTCCATAATGGTGACATTACTTCCGATCCAAGTTCCTTCTCCTATCACGACATTATTGTGAATCGTCGTAAAAGGTTCTATTACCACGTTCTTGGCTATTTTTGCGCCCGGGTGGACATATGCAAGCGGTTGGTTCATTATTCAGTTTTTAATTATTTTTTGTTTTAGCCATTTGCGCCATGAGTTCTGCTTCCGTAACAACTTTATCGTTTACATAGGCTTTCCCCCGCATATGAACTATTCCTCGACGAATGGGTGATATTAATTCCAATTTAAAAATAAGCGTATCGCCAGGAACTACTTTCTGTTTAAACTTAACATTATCTATTTTCATAAAAAAGGTCAAGTAATTTTCTGGATCTGGAACGGTACTCAACGCCAAAATCCCTCCTGCCTGCGCCATCGCTTCCACGATTAAAACGCCTGGCATTACAGGTTCTTCGGGGAAATGCCCTACGAAGAAAGGCTCGTTCATCGTTACGTTTTTAACGCCGATAACGCCCGTATCTGTTAGTTCCATTATTTTATCTACCAACAAAAAAGGAGGTCTGTGCGGTAGAAGCGCCATAATTTCATTGATATCCTTTGCTGGTTTACTGTGTAAATCGACTGCAGGAACTTGATTTCTAAGCTCTGTTCGAATGATGCGAGCAAGCTTCTTAGCGAAATCAGTATTCACCTTGTGACCAGGCTTACTGGCAATGACTCGTCCACGGATGCGGTATCCTACTAACGCCAAATCGCCGATTACATCGAGCAGTTTATGGCGCGCCGCTTCATTGGGATAATGCAGCGTCAGGTTGTCTAAAACGCCATTGGGTTTGACAGAAATATCGTCTTTTCCAAAAGCTTTCCGAAGTTTTTTCATGGTCTCTGGCGATAATTCCTTATCTACATAGACAATGGCATTGTTTAAATCGCCTCCTTTAATAAGTCCGTGCTCAAGCAACATTTCTATCTCATGAAGGAAGCTAAATGTTCTGGCATTCGCTATTTCTTTCTTAAATTCTGAAATGTGATCGAGGGTGGCATTTTGCGTGCCCAACACTTTGGTCCCAAAATCGACCATTGCCGTAACTTGATACGAATCGGCTGGAAGGAGAATAATCTCACTTCCCGTTTCTTCGTCTTTAAACGAGATCATTTCATCTACTACATATTCCACGCGATTGGCATCTTGCTCCACGACGCCAGCTTCTTCAATAGCTTCGACGAAAAATTTAGCCGATCCATCCATAATCGGTGGCTCAGAAGCGTTTAGCTCCATCAGGCAGTTATCCACATCCAATCCTACAAGTGCAGAAAGCACATGTTCGCATGTTTGGATTTTGACACCCGATTTGTTGAGGTTTGTACCGCGCTGGGTGTCGACAACAAAAGTTGCAAGGGCTTCCACCACTGGCTTGTCTTCCAAATCGGTTCTAACAAATTTAAACCCGTGGTCTTCAGGCGCAGGCTTAAAAGTAATGGTTACTTCTTTGCCTGTGTGTAACCCCACTCCAGTCAGGGAAACCTCTTTCCCGATGGTCTTTTGTTTTGCATCTACACTTTCAATCATTGTCCAAGTTTTTTTCAATGGTATTTAACCTACCCACTATTTTCGGTAGGTTTTTAAAATGTACATAACTCTTATTGTATTCTGAATAGCCCAAGGCAGGTGTGCCTTGCAGCGTTTCATTATCTTTTACGTTTCTTCCTATTCCACTTTGGGCCTGAATCTTTACATTGTCTCCAATGGCAATATGCCCGGCAATGCCAACTTGGCCACCTATGATACAGTTCTTTCCAATTTTAGTCGAACCTGCAACCCCTGTTTGAGCCGCAATCACTGTGTTTTCACCAATAGTGACATTATGCGCAATTTGAATTTGATTGTCTAGTTTAACACCGCGTTTTATTACGGTAGACCCTAAAGTGGCTCGATCTATGGTTGTTCCGGGGCCTACATCTACATAATCTTCTAAAATCACATTCCCTGTTTGGGGCACTTTGTGATATTCTCCTTTTTCATCGGGTCTGAAACCAAAACCATCGGCACCAATCACTACATTTCCATTAATCACACATCCTTTGCCCACTACAGTTTCCGAAAGCAGCTTTGCACCCGAAAAAATAACGGAATCATCTCCAATAGAAACATTGTCGCCAATATACACCTGAGGAAAAATCTTCACGTTGTTGCCAATCTTGACATTTTCCCCGATATACGAGAAAGCGCCAAGATAAAGATTTTCTCCATACTGAGCACTTTCTGAAACAAACACTGGCTTTTCAATGCCAGATTTATTCATTTTCACCTTGTTGTAATATTCCAATAGCTTAGAAAACGCTTGATAAGCATTGTCAACACGAACCAATGTGGTTTTTATCGGGTTTTCAGGAACAAAGTCTTTGTCGACTATGGTTATTGAAGATTCCGTAGTATAGATATACTGTGTGTATTTCGGATTGGCTAAAAAAGTAAGGCTCCCCGCTTCTCCTTCTTCAATCTTTGCTAGCTTATCGACTTCTACTTCTTCATTCCCTTCTACTGTACCCTCCAGAATGCCGGCTATTTGTGCTGCTGTAAACTTCATTATTGTCTCTCAGGTTAGATATCATGTTTTTTTGACTGAACACTCCGGATGCAAGATATTGCACTTTATCTTGTTATTGCTAAAAGGCGCCCACTCTTATTCCTGCAAAAATAGGAAAAAAGCTGTTAGTCTGTTAGCTATCTCATTTTTTTTGGATAACACATATAGTATTTCACCACCGTATTGGATAATGCTTCCAGGTTTAATTGATCGCTGAGCTTGGCTACATCGATGACCTCGCCATTTTTGCGCAACAATCCAATAGGATCTTTTTTCATACTATACGCTTGATTTACAAGTTTACCGGAAAAAATAAAATTTGCCGCTTCTTCTTTAGACACGTTGTGTTTATCGCAAAATTCACGTTGCATGGATTCAATCATTTCTTCAGAAAAAGGTGCGGGTTGAATCTCTACTTTGAGTAAATTCCGTTCCAATAACTTCGTACAAAGATTTTTTAATACAAAATCATCGTGTGTTTCCCATTGTTTCATCGCCGCAAATATGTCGGTATCGTCTAATTTTGAAAACACTTCTAAATCTTCATCTGTAAACTCATTATCC
>Ga0209075_1003783_pt1 | contig 12376 bp, 7 predicted proteins | sample Stecom2011_FD_187523 | JGI IMG/M metagenome (GOLD analysis project Ga0209075, IMG submission 187523) | Agricultural soil microbial communities from Utah to study Nitrogen management - Steer compost 2011 (SPAdes) (version 2) | ecosystem: Environmental > Terrestrial > Soil > Agricultural land...
TTTTTACTTTCTTGTTCACGGGAACCTCTTTCCTCAGGTAGATGCTCTGTTTAGAGAGAGGGTGCGTCTGCTGCCACCGCTGACCTGCTTCTGAACTGATTGACAGTCCGTGGTAACTTCTCCCTTCAGGGATGTTAGCATCTTTTATATCGATGGCTCCGATCCATTTGGCCGTGGCTGCTAGATCCGTAGGGGCAATTCTAAAAGTGGCGTATTCGCTCCATGGCGACGGAACGTCATGGCTGTCCCACACCTTTACTCTCCAAGTATATTCCATACCCGGGATAAGTTCCTCCGCACCGTTGTAGGGTGTTCGTTGACTTTCAGTAGATGCTACTTTACCTGAATCCCATATTTTCACCTCTTTCCCGCCGCTCTGATCGTAAATCTCGATAGTATATGCTGATTGAAGTGTCCCTTGGCTTTCTTTCCCTGTTTGAACCTGCCATCCAAAACGAGGTGTTGTCGTGGCAACTAGCGTGGGGTTGAGTTGGTACTCACAGGTAGTTTTTATGATTTTAAATTCATGGGTACGGGCTTCACATGAATAATGTGCACAAACCATGAATAGGGATATTAGAATTGCCGCTCCTTGTCTTTGAAAGGAACTCCAATTTTTTAAGCCATCAAATAATTTCATGTTTTTTGTTTAAAATGGTTACTTTATAATGGGGTGGATATTTTTGTATCCAACAAACCCAAGTTACAAATTTAACCCTTTATTATTACTTAAAGGGTGGTGTTAAATGATATCGCAACTAGTGAAAATGATATTCCTTGCGTTCAATTTCAAATTTATGAACATTGAACTGGCAGCTCTAAATTTATTTTTTAGATACGGCACCAATGGCTTTTATTGTGTCAAAATCTACTTCCTCGTCTCCAAAGCCATAATGCACAAATCCTCTTTCTTTCGCGCGTACTTTTGCAGCATAGGCTGAAACCTTGGTTGGATCATATGGCCCGAAAACATCCTTGCCGTTTTTGCTTAATTCCCTTAAGATTTGGCCGTGGTCCAAGACTACGATACCTCCTGCCACCCCGATATCGGATGTGGATGAAGGATGGTAGGCGAAATATGTACATCCGTTTGAGTTCGTGGGGCGTGAATTATTATTCCAGCATGTTTTAAACCCTTTTTGATGGGCAAGGGCAATTGTTTCTGATTCAAATATTTGTCCTTCCTTAGTTTGGGTTTCGGCAACCGCTTGAATTATTACTCCATCGGGTCCTTCATCAAATATAATTTCACGTCCTTTTCTGATTTGTGATTTATAATGTGCCAATGCCTTTTGGTTATCGCCATATTTACCGGAACCTTTATTATCATTGACGATAGAAACCATTAGAACGATATTGCGTTTCCGACATTCTTTAACTAACATCTGATAAGGTTTCTTTAAGTCCTCTGGATTCTCATAGAAATGGTCGCGGTCTTCTCGTTGTGAACTCCAACAAAAAAATTCAATTGTAGCCCAGTTAACATTGTTCTTTACCTGAGCATTAAGCCATTTCCTGAAATCCTGTGAAGTCCAGTTGTTCACGGGGCCGTAACCAAGAATGTTAGCAGTCTCATATTCGTAATCTTCAAAACGAGAGGTCCCCATTTTGTCAAGAATAGAACATCCCCAAATAGTATGGCACAGAAGAATAAAAATAAGATTCCTCGTTTTTTTCACTTTTTCTTAATATTAATTCTTTTTGTCCTCTTTTTTTAATGTCCTAGTTTAGCCTCTATCAATTCGATAAGCACATGAATCACTTTGATATGAATCTCTTGAATCCTGTCGGAGAAAGGTGTTTCGGGACTCGCGATGGTGATATCCGAAATTTCTCGAAGTCGATTTTCACCCTCCTTAGTGAGCGACACCACTTTCATCCCCTTTTCTTTTGCTTTCTGTGCAGCTTTCACCACGTTTTCCGAGTTCCCACTGGTACTAATTGCCAAGAGTACATCGTTTTTTCTCCCCATGCCTTCAATAAACCGCGAAAAAACTTCATCGAACGAGAAGTCATTACCCACGCACGTTAGGTAGGCGGGATCATTGATGGCAATAGCAGGGTAGGGTTTTCTATTCCTCCGGTACCGTCCGGAAAGTTCTTCGGCAAAGTGTGCCGCGTCACACAATGAGCCCCCGTTACCACATGAAATAATCATATGTTCATTGGTCAAGCTTTCAGCCATAAGCGTGGCAGCCTGTTCAATCCGTTCCACGTTAGATGGTTGGGCAATAAATTTCTGCAGAGTCGTTAACGACTCAAGCAGGCTATTGGTTATAATTTCATTCATTGAAGCCTCTGGATTTTAATTGAACGTGATTTTTCCCTCACTATTCGTAGTGATATATTAAAGAACTACGCGTTTCCTTTAGAATGAGTGGTAATCCTTCTTTCAGTTCCTCCGCCGTTTTCAGGAAACTTTCTCCCGAATCCCGGTTTGTGAGCTTGTATGTTTTTCCTGCTGTTAGGCCGGATAAATTTACAGTTACTGATTCATCTGGAGAAAGGTCTCTCCGGAAGGCCACGATAATTCCTGTATCATCTTCTGGTTTGTGCAACTGGTATGCCAGCCAGATATCATCGGTTGTCATGTCTTCGTACTTCGTTAACGGGTAGTAATCCTCGTAAAAGAAGGGGCGTAGCTCCATGAACTCCTGGAAGCAACGTTGCATTTCTGTAAAAGAAGAAGAGGCCTCTGTTATTTTCCAGTTGAAAATCACGGAGGTCCCCAAGCTGGAGCGGAAAGTGAATCGATCGTTTTTTTGTACGCCCGTGCCAGTCAAGGGAAGAAAAAAGTTTAGTCCATAGGTATGTGTTTGGTAACCTACAGGTTCCCCGTACGAGTAGTCCGTTCTCCACATGGGAGCGCTTCGTTTCATCGTCTCGAAATCGAGGCGGCGTCCGCCGCTCGCGCAGTTATCCACTATTGCTTCCGGGAATCGTTCCAATAGATAGTCCCAAAAGGCGTATAATCCTTCTATATGGCGTATTTCTCGTATTCCAGTACGTCCCGGCTCGTCGTTTTCCCTCCAGTAATTATCTATTCTCATATTAAAATCTTGTCGGTAATGGTCGATACCGTTTTCTTCCATGAAGTCCCCGATATACTGGCATAGCCATTGCAATGCTTCGGGGTTGCCCAGGTCGTACAGGTAGGCATCGGTCCCTTTCGCGTCGAGCATCCACTCTTCGCGTTCCCTTCCCCATTTCGAGTTTTTGATCACCCTTTCCGGTTCGAACCAGACCATGAACTTGGCACCTGCTTTGTGCACAGCGTCTGAAATTGGCTTCAGACCTCCCGGGAACCTATCTTGATCCACTTCCCAATTCCCGACAGTGTTTGCCCAGTTTTTATTATTTTCCACTTCATTCGCGTGCACGTACCAACCCGCGTCTAACCAGAAGACTTCTGGCACCAAATTAAACCGTTTATAGCGGTTGATCATGGCCAGTGCATAGTCGGTGGTGAGGCAGGTGTATTCGTTGCAGGGATGGGGGTCGCCGTAATTAAAACTGGTAGAAACAGGGTACACGGTTGGTTCTCCGTTTATTTTTGGGGCTTGGTGATTGATCATGAATCTTCGAAAGGTGTTGTGTCCCACCATTCGATCTTGGTCGTTCCAAAACAACAGGCACACGCTGGGTACTCGGATGGTTTCACCGGGTTGCAAGTAGGTATCCAGCCATTTCATACCCGATTGAACGGTTAGTCCATCGCCTTTATTCTTGTTGAACTGCGCGTACCACGTACCTGTCCACCCCAAGGCCACTACGGCTCCTTTCCCTGTTTTGGACTCTATATTAAAGAAAGGAAAAGCGTGATCGGAAGAGCGTCCGTCCGTCGGTGAAATTTCGAGGGTCTCCCCCGCTTTGAATGTTTTTTCCTTGGGATTAAAATCAGCTCTTGAGGCCGAGCTCCCGTTAGCATAATGGAGTGTAACCTCGTTATCCTTCCCGTATCTCCAGTCGACATCGATCACCTTAACCTGCTGGATTGCTGGTGAGTTACTAGTGGATTCGTTCGTGAAACGGAGCACCCATTCTACCGCGTCATAACCCGGGTAATAGGTGAGATCGCATTCCACGTTCATTCCTGTCTTTCCATCTTTCCAGGTGTAGATATTGTGTATTGCACCATCCTGAGTGTCGATTTTTTTTCGCGCCGAGAAATTCCACTTCTTTAAAAAATTGCTCGAGTGTTCATTGTTGTAAACAAAGGAGAAAGGAGGCAGCTTCCCTTTTTTAAAGTTACGATCCACCCATTCGGATACTTTTACCTCTTTTTTTCCAAATTCAGAAACTGCCTGTCCGTATGATGGGATAGCGACTAAAGCGGCGAGAAGAACGATGTAGGATATAATATAATTTTTCATACTGTTTTTGTTTAATGGGGTGCGTATTGTAAAAGTAAAGAGCTCCTGGGGTTTTCGATGATTAAATCAATGCCTTCGGCTAACTCTTTGCCGCTCTTGATTAGTTTGAAATTCTCATCGTCTTTATTGGTGATAATATAATTTTTATTGGTTTGTACCCCTCCCAGCTGGACGGTCAGGTAGTTCTCGGCACAATTTTCACGACGAAAAGCGATGATAACCCCAGTTTCGTCCGTTGGCCTGTGCAATTGATAAGCGATCCAGATGTCATCCCTTGTCAGGTCTTCGATTCCCACGAGCGGATAATAATCTTCGTAGTAGTAGGGTCTGATTTCACTGTACTCTTTTAAAAGATTTTGCATGTCGATATAGGAGACATTTTTATCCGTTATTTTCCAGTTATAAATTAATGCACTGCTCATGCTCGATCGAAACGAGTAGGGATCTGTTTGTAGGATGCCGGTACCGTGTAAAGGAAGAAAATAGTTTAACCCGTATGTATGTCCTTGATAGCCATCCGGATCGTCGTAGTGATAATAATCGCTTCTCCACAGGGGGGCACTTCGCGGGATGGTCTCCATATCGAGGCGGCGTCCCCCGCTCGCGCAATTATCAATTAGTAGTTCAGGAAACTCCTCCAGGAGTGTGTCCCAGAATTCATAGAGTCCTTCAATATGGCGCACCTCTTTCATTCCGGCACGGCCGGGTTCATCGTTAGCTTCCCAATAGACGTCCGGTCTCATGTTAAAGTCCTGTCTATAGTAATCGATGCCATTCTCACGAATCATATCAACAATCCAGTTGGTCATCCATTTTCTTGCTTCCTCGTTACCCAAGTCAAAGAGCAACCAGTCCCCCTCTCCATCTCTGAGCATCCACTCGGGGTGTTCCACCGCCCATTGGGTACCCTCGATCACTCTCTCCGGTTCGAACCATACCATGAATTTGGCTCCTACCTTGTGCGCTTCGTCGGCGATGGGTTTGAGGCCCCTGGGAAACCTGGTTTTGTCCACTGTCCAGTTACCCACGGTATTTGCCCACGTTTGTCCCTCTTCAAAGTTGGCTGCACCTGTATACCATCCCGCGTCGAGCCAGTAAACTTCGGGGATTAATCCAAATTGAGTGTATCGCCGGATCATGGCGATGGCATAATCTTCGGTTAGGCATGAGTATTCGGTGCAAGGCTCTGGATCACGATAGTTAAAGCCACTGGAAAGAGGATAAGTGGCGAGCTCCCCATCTATTTTTCTGCTTTGATGAGCAAGAACAAACCTTCTGAATTTATTATGTCCATCGATTCGATTCTTCGAATTCCAGAAAAGGAGGCACATGCTGGGAGTCCGAAAGGTTTCATTTGGTTTGAGGTAACTCTCGAAGCGTTTCATTCCTGATTTTACAGAGACAGACTTGTCGGACTCTTTTACAAAATCACTCACCCACGTTCCCGACCATCCGATCGCGAAGACGACACCTTGATCCGATGGTGATTCTATATTGAAGAAAGGGAAAGCGGTTTCAGACGAGCGACCTCCTTCGGGAAAGAATTGAATAGGCTCCCCATTTGTCAACACGGTAGATCGAGGATGGAAGTCGGCTTTGGATATATGATTACCTTCAGCCGAATGGAGAATGAAATCCCCGCTATCCCCGTATTCAAAGTCGAGATCGATCACTTTAACGTCTGATATCGTTTTAGAGTTATTATTGTTGGTATTCGTGAAACGCAACATCCATTTTACAGCATTGTAGTCGGTATACCCCTCCACGTCGCAATCTACTCTTAATCCCGTTTTTTTACTTTCGTAGGTAAATCGGCGTTTGATCACATTCGCTTCTGTGCTCTCTAACTTCATGGAAGAGTAGCCCCATGTTTTAATAAAGTCTTCGGACTTCTTTCCATCGTGTACGAATGAAAACGGAGGTGTTTTTCCCCGAGCGAATGCTTCGTTGATCCACCGTGTTATGTTCACCGGCTCTGCTGTATACTTAATTTTTTGTTGTGCATGTAACGGCATTGAGCAAATCAATGTAAGTAGGCATAATGAGGCAAACCAAATCACGCTAGTTCTAGATCTTTTTATAAACATCCTTATTGATTTGTTAATTGTTTTCTATTCTTCTCTTTCACCTTACTAATAAGCCACACCATGTATAGCCATACCACAGCTATCACTATTAAAGCAGCTACCTGTGTACCAAAAGTGTCTGACACCATTCCGAGTAGAGGAGGCAATAAAGCTCCTCCCGAGACACCCATGATCAGAAGTGCTGAGACTTCATTGGCACGATCTGGAACACGTTTTAATGACAATGAAAAGATAATGGCAAAAAGGTTGGCATAACCCAATCCAAAAATAGTTACACAAGCAAGCATCCCCCATAAACTTTCGGTTACGAGCATACCTGCAAGCCCTACTAGGGCTAATAACACGCTGTATCTGAAAAATTTGGTCTCAGAGTATTTCAACAGGAATATTCCCCCTCCCAAAGTCCCGAGAGTACGAGCAAAAAAGTAAACACTATTGCCTAATCCTGCCTCACTAAGTTGCAATCCACATTTTTCCATCAATAGTTTAGGGAAGGTAGTATTAATACCCACATCGACACCGACGAGTACCAATATCCCGACAAAAAACGCGACAATGTATTTATCCTTAAACAACCCGAGTGTTTGATGAAGCGAGACTGATTCTTCCTTCTTTGATTCCTTGATCGGTGTAAGCCATAACCAGACTAAAGCAATGAGTGAAGTAGCGGCATAAATTGGAAAAATTAATTTCCATCCGAAGATCATTCCCGATGCCCAGCTCGTAATGATAGGCCCGAGGAAAGAGCAGACCGCTTTTACAAATTGGCCAAGCGTGAGCGTACCTGTCAATTTTTCCTTACTCACTACATCCGTAACCAGTGGGTTGAGTGCAACCTGTAGCAATGTATTTCCAATCCCCAGAAAAGCAAATGCAACCAAAATCCAAACAAAATCATACACCATGATGGGAATACCTAGTGCGATAACCTGAATAGCGAAGCTAAGGAGAACCGTTTTTTTTCGGCCAATTTTATTCATTAACATCCCGGTAGGTATTGAAAGCACTAGGAACCAGAAGAAGCATGACATCGCCAACAAGTTGGCTAAAGTATCGTTCAGGAATACAAAGTCCTGTTTCACGTAGTTGATCGCCAGTCCTATAATGTCCACGAACCCCATGATAAAGAAGCCGAACATCACGGGAAGTATTTTTATTCCGATTGAATTCTTTTGTTTCATATGATTATTTTAATATCATTTCTGGCGGCAGAGTATCATTGAGTTCGCCCTCACTTCCACTTTAAGCGTGTTGGACCGTGTGTTTATAGTTTCACTTGCAATGATGAGGTCGTCGTTTTGTGGCAGTGAGCTTTCCTCGTATCTGTACACTTCAAATTTACCTTTCACGTTCTCGTTATTGATCGCGATATGCTTGGGCTCGTTTGTCCCGTTAGCGAATACGTAAGTCCATTTTCCATTTTCATTTTGGAAAGCGGTGCCGATCGCGAAATCTTCACCTAGGTCCAACGGGTAGATATCGGCTCCCGGCTTAAGAAACCGAGTCAACAATGAATAGGAGTGGTACTGTGGCCTTACTTCATAATCTTGATGGATTCGCTCGTATGTGGAATCTGCTCTATACGCCTCTTTTATATACTTCCACAGTCCCAATTGCTGCATTTGCTGATAATCAGCATCTTTTCCGTAGTACTGATCAATCAGGCTCCAGTAACTAATCCCCGCGGCTCCCGCGTTAAAAAAATTGAGTGCCAGCCGAGTCATAAGTACTCCTCGGGCGTATAGGTCGATATCCCTTTGTCGTGTAGCCCCAACCGTTTGGTTAGAACCAAACTCACCCACTAAATGCCTCTTCCCCGCGCCAGCAGAAATTTCCACGTTATTTTTCTCCCAATCATAGATCTCTTGATTGGGTGTTTCGTATCCAAAGATATAGGTGTGTGAGTTGAAAAGATCGGCCACATTTTGAAGATTTTCCGCGCAGTCAATCAGGTAGAATGTTCGGGTATCGGTATTGTCGGATAGGTTGAACCGTATTTTATCCCTCAATCCCTCTTTTTTGAAGCGGGCATCCAGAACCTTGGCCATCTCGATGTACTCGGTAGAAGTAAGCAAAGGCCCCCCGTCCGGCTCGTTCATCGGTGTTATTTCATTGATGCAAGTGTATCCTTTCTCTTCGATCAGGTATCTGATCAGTGCCGCGTAACTCTCGGCCCACTCGTCGTAATCCGTAGGCCCCGATATCCATCCTCCTTTGTTTGGATCTGACATGAAGCACCTCTTCACGTGTGCGTAGTTCGGGTCGAGCAATGAGACACCGGTAGGACAGCCCCAAATAACGATACATACTTCCATATCTTGTTCTTGTGCCAGATCAAGTACCTTGTACAGCGATTGCATTTCTGGAGATTCGAAAGTGAATTTGCTCCAATCAGTAACGTGAGGATCTTCGTTATCGTTTACCGGCTCGTACCAAGGGGGTAAGACCATCACTCTAAATTTCTGTATTTCCATTTTTGTCACCCTATCCACCACGTATTGCCAGTCCGACTCTTTGGAAGCGTCATCACGTGTTACGTTTTGAGAAAAGAAGTGAGGATCCAGTTCAACCCCTATTGCTTCTAGCTTGGTCCCGGTGGATTCACTAACAAAAACTTCTTGGTATTTATTATCTTCTGCCGTTTTACATGACGAAAAAACTATAGTGCAAAAGATAATGGAGAAAACAATTGTTTTTTTCATATTATGAGTTATTTAAATATTTCTGGTGTATTCTATTCCTCCATCGTGCCTGTCGCAACGGAGAGTGCCGCGTAATCTCCAATTTGTTCTCCCAGCTTCGAGGGGAGTACCTTACAGACCGCTCTTGAATGCGGCAACGCTTCTTTTTTAATGATTTCCAGCATTCGTGTCTCCATAAGGGACTGGCATCTAGTGTATATTCCTCCTATCACGACGATCTCAGGGTTAAGGATATCAATCACGATAGAAAGACCATTTCCTAATGCTTTCGCCGAGGTATCGAATATGTCAAGAGCCAGTTCTTCTCCATTATAAGCTGCTTCCGCCACCTTTTGAGCCGTTATTTGGTCTATCTCTTCTGGTGTACACCAATCTACGTTGATGCCCATTTGTGTTTTTTCAAGCAAAACTGTTTTAGCAATCTGCGATATGCCGCCCCCGCTGCAAAAGCCTTCGAATGAACCTGCTTTTCCATACCCCACGGGTCCGTGCTCTGTCAGGCGGATATGTCCCAGTTCTCCGGCGTTATCATTGGTACCCGTGAATAATTTACCATCCAAGATGAGTCCCGCTCCCAGGCCGGTACCGAAGGTCATGAACACCATATTTTGGCTTCCCCGGCCTGCACCGTACTTCCACTCGGCAAGTGCGCACGCGTTTGCATCGTTCTGTAAATGGGTGCGTACACCAAATTTTTCTTGGATGATATCGATAATCGGAATGTTATCCCAGCCTTGAAGATTAGGTGGAGACATTATAATGCCTTTATGGCTGTCCAGCGGGCCACCGCAACTGATTCCGATAGCTGAAAGGCGGTCGTTTGTTAAGGAGTGTTTCTCTATCATCTGCTCGGTTGATGATAAAATTTCGCTGATTGTTTCATCCACCGTTGTCGTTAAGAATCTCTCCTTATCTAATATGTGCAGTTGTTCTCCCTCCCTATAACCATAGTTTATTGCACATTTGGTTCCACCTATGTCAATGCCTAAAATGTATTCCTTCATATCAATTTAATTAATAGAGTATATGTTTGTTTTTATCAAGAGTTCCTTGTATTTGTCGAGTTTAAAAGGGGGCTTCCCATATAAATAGTGGTTTGCATACTCTTCTCCTTCTATCGTGTACTTGATAAGCAAGATGCCCTGTCCGTCCCTTTCAGGTAAGGTGTCTATCAAGGTTCTCCCGTTTGCTTCGATAGAAAAACTCCCTTTGTACACCGGATCACCCGTGGCCGCATCGATCACCTCCACTTCTCCCGTGGCGGGTATCCTCGTGTCGTTCACTGCTACCAGCGGATGTTCTTTTTCACGTGCGTCGTTAATAAATACACACCTATTATGCTGCACATTTTTCAGGAAGTAGTATCCCATTTTTTTCGAATTATAATAATCCACCACTGCATCGGATAAAATGGGCCATCCATCCCGTATATTCCACCAGATAATACCGGATCTTTCGGGCTTATCGCCTCTCCACATTTCCACGAAAAACTTCATTGCTTCTGCTTGTACCGATTGTGAGGCAAACACGAAATCATCTAGATTTTCGGGTATCTCTCCGAAGAGTATCTTCACTTGATTCGTCATCAGGTCGTTCCTTCCCCCTTGTTTAGGCACGTGTGGAAATATTCTCACTGCTTTCGTCATCCACTCATCGTTCCAAAGTCCCACTTCCCCATCAAGCCACGGGATTACAGCTTCTTTTGTAAACATTTTTTCTAGACTAGACCGGTTGGGGCAACCATGGTAGCCTATCTCGCTCACGAAACGTGCTTTGGCTCGCGTGTAAAAATCATCCTTATAATATCCCCTTGGCCCCCACAGGTGGTTTTCGGGAAGTAAGTCATCGTGACTTCCCCCCTCGTATACAGCCTTGCTATAATAGGGAGAGCTGGGCAAGAAATCACGTGTAGGGTCCATTTCGTAAATTACTCTAGGGAGCACTTTCCGGCTGATAACATCTTGATTTGGGTCAATATTAAAATCTACTAGCGTCCAGCGTAACGCGAGATCGTTTTCATTATTCCCGGACCATAACGCGAGTGAGGGATGGTTCCGAAGCTTGGTGACTACGGCAATGGCTTCCTCTTCCACTGCTTTTGCAAAGTCGTCTCTTTGAGGATAGAACGTGCAACCCATGGCGAAGTCCTGCCACACCATGATGCCATTTTCGTCACAAAGATTAAAAAAATCATGATCCTCGTATACATTCCCTCCCCAGCATCTTACCATATTACAGTTGGCATCTATCATTAGCTGTACGGCATCATTCAGGAGCGAAGCATCCCTGCTATGCAGTGCATCTAATGGGACCCAGTTGGTACCTCGGATAAACAACCTCTCCCCATTGACCACAAAACAGAAACGTCCTGGGTTATCGGGCATATCATTTATATCGGTCATATCGAGTTTTACCGTCCGTACCCCTACTCGGCAGTTATGCGTAGAAACTGTTTTTGTTTCATCCGTGACTAATCTCACTTCCGCGTCATACAAAGCAGGATCGCCGTATCCTCTTGGCCACCAGAAATCGACGTTCTCTAGATTTATTATATGGCGAAAAGCGTGTGATGTAACCAATAAACTGTTTTCATACACCACCTTACCATCTCGCTTCAGGGTAATGATGGCATTGGTTTTATCCAGTTTCTCGAAAGGTATGGCCAACTGTACATCCACGAAAAGGCGTGCTTTTTTATTTTCTAGGTCAATGCTAGACGTCATCCAATGCGTATTCACGATACGTGTATTATTTACCACCCTTAACTCCACGTCACGCCATAGGCCGGCACTCACCAAACGTGGCATTATGTCCCATCCGTAGGAATGGGGTGCTTTGCGAATGTAGGTTGATTCGGTTGCAGCAAAATTACCTATACTGAATGTTCCAAGGGAGTAGTTTTGCGCCTCCATCACAGCAGAGCGAATTATCACCTGAAGTATATTCTCTCCCTCCTGCTGCAGTGATTTTGTTACATCAAAAACATGTTCGATAAACATGTTACTGACCGAGCCGATATGTTCTCCATTCAACCATATTTCAGCAATGCAATCGATTCCTCCGAAGAAAAGGTGTACCCGTTCATCCGCGTTGATTTGTGGTGACGCGAACTTTTTTGTATAACACCACTGGTAACCCTCGTATTCGCGTAAAGTGTAGACATTACTCCCAATCATGGGGTCGTCGATTAATCCGGCACTCAGCATATCCAGTT
>Ga0209075_1003784_pt1 | contig 12374 bp, 12 predicted proteins | sample Stecom2011_FD_187523 | JGI IMG/M metagenome (GOLD analysis project Ga0209075, IMG submission 187523) | Agricultural soil microbial communities from Utah to study Nitrogen management - Steer compost 2011 (SPAdes) (version 2) | ecosystem: Environmental > Terrestrial > Soil > Agricultural land...
TCCCCCGAAACGTCGGGGCTGGAGGCACCACTTTTAAATCCATAAATTCTTCTTATGAGGATTTGGATTTTGTTTTTTTATTCTTTTCGAAGAGAGAATTCTTTAAAGCTTCTTTTATCGCAACTCAATATATGGTGTAGCAATTTTTTGCATATTTAGATTTTGCTAAACCGTTCATTTTTAACCTTTAAAATTGTAATTTTACGGCTTTTATCATTTAAGCATGAATCTCGCAATAGACATTGGGAATACGTGGGTGAAGTTTGGTGTTTTTGCATCGGGTGAACTGCAACATAAAGAGAGTTGTGTGATTGAAACATTCAACCCGTCTTTAAGTCACCTATCTAAAAGTTTTCCTTTCATCAAAAAAGCGATTGTATCTTCGGTAGGCAATCTGGCTAGTCATCAAATAAAAAAACTGGAAGAAAAATATCCAATTCTAATTTTAGACCATTCCGTCAAGTTGCCTTTCATCAATAAGTACGGATCACCGAAAACATTAGGTGTGGACCGCATTGCCTTAGTGAGCGCGGCATCCAAAAGTTACGATGGCAAGAACGTACTCATTGTCGATGCGGGAACCTGCATCACTTATGATTTTATAAATGCGAACAACGAATATTTAGGCGGCGCCATTTCACCAGGCATTCAGATGCGGTATAAATCGCTTAACAAGTATACCGCCAACCTTCCTTTATTAAACCCAGAGCAGCCGGAGGCGTATATTGGCGATGATACAGAAAATTCAATTCATGTGGGCATTCTTCGGGGTGCACAGCAAGAAATAGATGGTTTTATAGATACGTATAAAGGTGATTTCGAGAATTTAACAGTTATTTTAACAGGAGGAGACGCACAATTTTTGCGTGGGAGCATAAAAAATGACATCTTTGCCAACCCAAATTTCCTATTAGAAGGTTTAAGCCATATATTGGAATATAACACATTTTGATGTTTAGACAGATAACAATTGGATTACTGCTATTGATTTCGTGCAGTGTTTTAGCACAGGAAGGCACCACTTCCCCATATTCGTATTACGGTATCGGAACTTTGAAATTTCGTGGCACAGTAGAAAACAGAGCGATGGGAGGTCTCGGAATTTTTGCCGACAGCATCCACCTAAACCTTCAGAATCCTGCCGCCTATTCAGATTTGAAGCTGACAACCTTCGCTGCCGCGGTTAGTTATCAACGAAGCGCTCAGAAATCACAAGAAAACAGCCACAGTGCTTCAACGACGACTTTAGATTATTTTGGATTGGGAATTCCGATGGGAAAATTCGGTATGGGCTTTGGTCTTTTACCGTATTCTTCGGTAGGATACGATTTTTACACCGAGCTGTCCGACGGCGTAACCGAATACAGTGGCGAAGGAGGATTAAACAGAACCTACTTATCTTTGGCTTACCAAGTGACTCCAAAACTATCGATAGGAATCGACGGACATTATAATTTTGGTAAGATTGAAAACCAGACCGTCTCCCAAAAGTCTATTTTGCAATACGGCACACGCACAATCGACAATTCTAAACTCGGCGGATTTACTTTTAATATCGGGGCGCTATACAGAACGATGATTACCCAGAAATTAGAACTGACGGGATCTGCAACCTATACACCTGAAACAAGTTTAAGTTCAAAAAACGAACGGAAAATTGCCAGTGTCGAAGTTACCCAAACCGGTATAAGAACCATTGACGAGCGCGTGATTGAAGTGGCCGACACGGACTTTTCTTTTCCTTCGCAAGTCACGTTGGGAGCAGCCATTTCTAAACCACAGCAGTGGGGCATGGGTATTGAGTATACGAACCAACAGTGGAATAAAATCAACAGTAAAATCACCGACTCAGAAAGAGCAACCTATAAAAATGCATCTACGTTTCGTTTAGGAGGTTATTATATCCCAGAATATAATTCTTTCACAAACTATTACAAACGTGTAGTTTACAGAGCAGGGATGCGGTATGAACAAACAGGTCTTAGCCTAGATGGTCAAGATATAAACGAGTTTGGCATATCTTTTGGGTTAGGTATGCCAGTTGGAAGATTGTTCTCCAACATAAACCTCGGACTTGAAGTTGGAAGACGCGGAACAAAAAGTAACGGTCTGATTCAAGAAAACTTTTTTAATGCGTCATTGAGTTTTTCATTAAACGACTTATGGTTTGAAAAACGATTATATAATTAATTATTTGTTATCCCCTTATATTTTAAACATCATGAAAAAGCGATTTGCACTATTACTAACAATTTTAGCAATTAGTTTACCAGGAAAGACTGTAGCTCAAGCCTTTGACGATTGCGCTATTACGCTTTCTTATTTTATCGAACCAGCGAAAGCAGAAAATTACGAAGCTGCCTTGCCTCATTACGATAAAGTAATTAAGGAATGCCCTAAAGTTAGCTTAGCTACTTATCAATATGCCGTTAAAATGTTTGAGTGGTTTATTAAGGAAAAAAACGATCAGAGTAAAGTAGAGGATTTGATCCAAACTTGGGAACTTCGACTAGAGCACTTCCCCGAAAGAACTTCCGAAGGTGAAGTTATGGTGACTATTGCTCAGTTGAAATTCGATAATAAAATCGGGACGCTCGACTCGCAGTTTGCTGCTTTTGATGAAGCTTTTAAAAAGCATCCTGAAGATTTTACAAGCGGGAAAAGCCTGTATACTTATTTCTCATTGGCGGTAGATCTTTTCAATCAAGACAAAAAAGAACTCCAACAAATCTTCAACTTATATGATGCTGTAAACGAAAAAATTGATGTTGAAAAAAACAATTTAGCATCAAAACTAACACCGCTAATGGATAAAGATGAAAATGGCGGAAGTATGACTGCAAGGGAGAAACGCGCACGAAGAGTATATGAAAACAACTTAAACATCTATAATACTGTAGAAAAAAGTGTCGATGGCAAACTAGGACAACTTGCAGATTGCGATAACCTGATTCCTTTTTATGAGAAAGACTTCGAAAGCAAGAAAAACGATATCGAGTGGATTAAATCTGCTAGTAACCGTCTTGATGCCAAAGAGTGTGAAAGCGATCTCTCTGCAAAATTAGCAACACGTCTTCACGAGATGGAGCCGAGTTCAATGTCAGCTTACTTATTAGGAAAGCGTGCAGAAGCCGAAGGCAAATCGTCTAAAGCTATGGAGTATTTCAACGAGGCGGCCGACTTAGAAACAGACAACTCTAAAAAAGCACGTATTTATATGAGTATCGCAGATAACTTCCGAAAAAGAGGTAGCTTTTCCAATGCGAGAACATACTACAATAGAGTACTATCTGTTAGACCTTCTTCAGGAATGGCCTACTACCGAATTGGAACCATGTATGCCGATAGCGCTAACAATTGCGGAACTACAGTTTTCGAAAAAAGAGCGATGTACTGGCTTGCAGCTGAAATGATGGACAAAGCAGCTCGCGTAGACGGATCTGTCGCTGCAAATGCAAAAGCATCTGCTAAAAGCTATCGAGCACGTGCTCCACAAAAAAGCGATATCTTTGAACAAGGCATGGCAGGACAAACCATCCAATTTAAATGTTGGGTAGGCGGAAGCGTTAAGGTGCCGAACCTATAAGATAGATAATGAGAAATATTGTATATAACAATCTAAAAAGCGTGATGGCAATTGTATTCGCCATCGCGCTTTTTGCTTGTGAAAGCAATTACCAAAACGTAAAAAAACTCAATCTTTCCGACGGCGCCCCCATAGCAGAAGGGGTGAACATCAATTTTAAATACACCGATTCCGGAAAACTCGTTACCAATCTATTAGCCGACAAACTATTAGATTACTCAAATTTAAATTTTTCATACAAAGAATTTCCCGAAGGAATCAAAGTGTATTTCTGGGACGACAATGGTGAAAAAAGCACTGTTATGGCCGATTATGCCATACAATACGACCAATCAGAACTTGTGGACCTGAGAGAGAATGTCTACATCCTCACCTCAGACAGTATCGAGCTAAAAGCCGAACAACTCTATTGGGATCAAAAAAACCAATGGGTATTCACAGACCAGCCCTACACCATAAGATTCAAAGATGGATCTTATAATGACGGCGCCCAATTCGACAGCAATCAAGACTTTACAATCTTCCTGTCGCGAAAAAATCAAGGAATTCAAATAATAGACCAAAGCCAAACCAATCATGATGAATAAAATAACCCGCATTTTCGAATATTTATATTTGGCCATTGCCGCGTTCTTTACCTACGAAGCCATTAACGAGTGGGGACAAAACCGCGATCGCGCCTATATTTTTATTTTCTTTGTGCTAATCGCTATCTTTATGTTCTTCTTTAGGAGAAATTTCCGAAAGAAGGTTGAGAAACGCTCGCAGGAGTAACCCGTTAATAACGCCGTCGCATTTAGTGAGCAGTAAATTAAATGTGTTTCATATAATACATATCTTTACATAAACCTAGTGCCCACATTTATGGATCCTAACATCATCGTTATTTTTTCCATGCTTCTCCTTTCCGCCTTCTTCTCAGGAATGGAGATTGCTTATGTTTCCTCAAATAAGATTCATATTGAAATAGAAAAAAAGCAAAACAGTTTACTGGCAAAAGTACTGGGCCGCATCACCAAACGCCCCTCCAAGTTTATAGCCACGATGCTGATTGGGAATAACATCGCATTGGTGATTTATGGATTTTATATGGGCGACCTGCTCATGCACCTCATCCCCCTCGAAGGATTTACCGAAATTCTGGTTCAAACAATTATCACAACATTAATCATCCTGATTACAGCCGAGTTTCTCCCTAAAGTATTCTTTCAAATCTACGCCAATAGCCTGGTGAAGGTCTTTGCCATTCCCTCCTATTTCTTCTACATTATCTTTTCACTTATTTCGGAATTTGTGATTTGGATTTCCGACATCTTGCTCAAATGGGTCTTTAAATCTGAAGGAGACAACGTTCAATTGAGTTTCAGCAAAGTAGAACTGGGCAACTATATTACGGAGCAAATGGAAGTTGCCGAAACAAAAGAAGAAATGGATTCCGAAATTCAGATCTTCCAAAATGCACTGGATTTCTCCGAAATTAAAAGTCGCGAAGCCATGATTCCAAGAACAGAAATTGTGGCGGTCGATCTAGAAACCACGCCCAAAGAATTGGCGAAACTATTTAGCGATACCGGGTTGTCAAAAATATTGGTCTATCAAAATAACATCGATGACATCTTAGGATACGTACACTCTTTTGAACTATTCAAAAAACCAGAAGACATAAAAACTGTATTGATGCCCGTGGTCTTCGTTCCAGAAACTATGTTGGCGAAAGACGTGCTTCAAATCTTGACCAAAAAACACAAGAGTATCGCGGTAGTAATTGACGAATATGGCGGAACGAGCGGTATTATTACTGTTGAAGACATCGTGGAAGAACTTTTTGGCGATATAGAAGACGAGCACGATAGTGTAGCGTTAATTGAAGAGAAAATCAATGATCGCCACTATAAGTTTTCTGCCCGATTGGAAGTAGATTACATCAATGAAGAATACAACCTACAACTTCCTGAGAGTGAAAATTACGAAACCTTGGGCGGATTGATTGTCAACCACACCGAAGAGATTCCGGCCAAAGGTGAAACTGTTAAATTCGACACGTTCATCTTTACGATTTTAGAGGTTTCATCTACAAAAATCGAATTGGTTGAATTAAAAATCATTTCAGAAGATTAGTTTTTGTTCGCAACCCTACTTTTTAGCGATATAGTTTTTTATTAATGACGGGAAAATAGTATTTTCGCTCCCTAAATTATTCAAAAATTCTCTTTTAAAATCCTTAGGATTCATAACTGAGAACATTGATTTACAACTTAACACATTTTCATCCATTGTTTTGGATGTAAAAAAATAAATTTCTGACATCAAATGGCAATCTTAAACAGTATTAGAAAAAGAGGGATTTTTCTTATCCTAATTATCGCTATGGCGCTTTTCGCTTTTATTTTAAGTGATATATTGACTAGTGGGGCAGGCGGTATGCCAAAAGGCCAAAACAACATTGCAAACGTTAACGGTGTAGATATTCCACGCCAACAATTTATGGAAGAGGTTGAAATCGCACAACGTAATATGGGTGCAAATGCAAATACCGCTATCGCTGTAAATCGTGTTTGGGAAAAGGAATTGCGCCGGGTTATCTATGAAGAGCAAATGGCAAAAGTTGGCATCTCTGTGGAGAAAGCCCACTTAGACCAAGCTTTGAGAGAAACCCTCGCTGGAAACCCAACGTTTTTAAACGAGGCTGGCCAAGTCGATGAAGGAAAGATTCAAGAATATATTGCGAGTATTAAAACGTCTTCACCACAAATGTACCAACAATGGATACAGTTTGAAGAGGAATTGGCACAAAATATCAAGCAGCAAACCTACGAAAACCTCATCAAGGGTGGTATTAGAAGTAGCAACGCTGAAGGAAAACAAGACTATCATTTACAAAATGACAAAATCAACTTCACGTATGTCCTAGTCCCCTACGCGTCTATCGAAGATGACGAAGTAAGCGTTTCGGATCGCGAAATTGAGCAATACATTGCAGCACATGCAAACGAGTTTAAAACCGAAGCTACGGCGGACATTGAATATGTAGTTTTCAAAGAAAGTCCGTCTGAAGAAGATGTACAGGAAGCTAAAGAAGAAGTAGAAGCCTTATTAAAAAATCGCATCGAATACAACAACCAAACGAATACCAACGATACAATTCTCGGTTTTGCTGATGTGAAAGATTACGAAGAATTCCTTCACGTGCACTCTGAAGTGCCTTACCAAGACTTCTGGTTTTTCGAAAACAACCTACCTGAATCGGCAGCAAAAGAATTGATGCAATTGGAAACCGGAGACGTTTACGGACCGTATAAAGATGGCGACACCTTCTTTTTAAGTCGCGTTATCGACACCAAGAAAATGCCTGACTCGGTTGCTTCAAAGCACATTCTAATTGGCTATGAAGGCTCTATGGGAGGTGGACAAGCCACGAGAACCAAAGAAGAGGCCGAAAAGCTAACAGATAGCCTTGTAGCTGTTGTCAAAAGAGATCCTTCTAAGTTCGAAGACTTGGCCAGAGAGTTCTCTGACGATCCTTCAAAAGACAGCAACGGCGGAGACTTAGGTGTATCTACTCCAGGTAGAATGGTCGCACCTTTTAACGATTTCATCTTCAACAATTCAGAAGGAACGATCGGAAAAGTGGAAACAGATTTTGGATTTCACGTCGTGGAAGTCGGTGAGCAATCTGAACCTAAAAAAGCGCTTAAACTAGCTACTGTTGTTAGACCTATTGAAACTTCAGACCAAACATTAAACGATCTGTTTTCAGAAGCCTCTAAATTTGAGGTCGCTGTTGGCCAAGGTGATTTCACCGAGGTTGCAAAAGAAAAAGGTCTTGAAATTAGACCCGTAAACAGACTTAAAGTTATGGATGCAAATATTCCTGGCTTAGGCGATAACCGACCAATCGTTACTTGGGCTTTCGATGAGAAAACCAAAGTAGGCGAAAGCAAGCGATTCAATATTTCTGACGGCTATGTCATTGCAAGGTTGACCCGTAAAAGCAAAGAAGGACTGCTTTCTGCTTCGGAAGCCGCTTCACGAGTCAAACCAATCTTAATGAATCAGAAAAAAGCGAAGAAAATTCGTGAAAAGGCCGCTGGAAAGTCAATGGAAGAGATTGCTAAAGACCTAAATACAAACATAAGAACTGCCAACGGCGTTACTATGGCCAATCCAATGATCAGTTCGTCAAGAGAACCTAAAGTTGTAGGTTATGCTTTTGGAACAAAGACAGGCGAAACTTCAGGGCTTATCGACGGAAACCAGGGTGTATATATGGTGAAAGTTAGATCGCTTCAACCGGCACCAAATCTTGAGTCTTATGCGAATCAAGCCTACCAATTAGGACAAAAATCAACGCCTAGAGCACCGAGTAAAGTCTATGAGGCTTTAAAAAGTAAAGCTAAAATCAAAGACCATCGCGCTAATTTCTATTAAGAAATAATAACCTTACTTATATTAAAGCCTTGTTCATTCCAGAACAAGGCTTTTTATTTTAAAATCCTTTGTAAATTGTAATCCTCTTATTCAATCAAACACAGCACTCTAAAAAATATATCTATTATGAACAAAGAGTTATTAAAAGCCTTGAAAAGTAAATATGAAAACCTAGGAGAAAATCCTGAAACCTATCTCGAAGGGCTTCTACAAGCAAAACCCATAACATATTGGGATTATATTCAAGTCGATACGTTACTCTCACTTCAAAAGACGCGAACCGACTTTAAAGACGAAAAAATATTCGTGATGTATCATCAGGTTACCGAATTGATCTTGAACATGATGATTCACGAATTGCAACAACTATCCGAAGGAGAAAACCTCTCCGAAGCTATTTGGATCGATAAGTTGGAACGCCTTCGACGTTATACGCGTATGCTGATAACCTCTTTCGATGTTATGAAGCACGGGATGGATTATGATGATTACAATATTTTTAGAGCGACACTAACACCTGCCAGCGGATTTCAGAGTGCGTCGTTCCGTTATTTAGAACTCTATTGCACACGACTGCCAAACCTCATCAATCGCATCGGAAAACAACGACTTCCGGAAAATCCAGACATCGACGATTATTTCGAGAACATGTATTGGAAAGATGCTGGAATGAATTGGAAAACTGGAAAAATGTCGACCACATTGCGTCTATTTGTAGAAAAATATGAGCAAAGTTTTAAACAACTCGCACGCGAAGTTCAGGGCCGCACGTTAGAAGAGCGCGTTGCACAGATGGAAAACCCGTCAGACAAATTAAAGCAACAACTCAAAGATTTTGACCATGACTACAATGTGGCTTGGCCTATCGTTCATTTAAAAACAGCCGAATTCTATTTGGATAGCAAAGGAGAGGAAAAAGCTGCCACAGGCGGTTCTGAATGGAAAAAATACTTACACCCCAAATTTCAACAACGCAAATTTTTCCCTGCACTTTGGTCTGAGGCCGAAATTGCAGCTTGGGGCGAATAACGCCCACGGATGAAAACCTAAAATACAATGCTATGGATATTAGAATCAAACGCGTTTATGACGATCCAGCCAATAGCGATGGCACTCGCATTCTAGTAGATAGGCTTTGGCCTCGTGGTGTGAGTAAAGAAGACGCCAAATTAGACGACTGGATTAAAGATATCGCTCCTTCTACGGATCTTAGAAAATGGTATGACCACAAAGAAGCGCGGTTTGACGAATTTTCGAAGAAGTATAAAAAAGAACTCCAGGACCACCCCGACATTATTGAAGATCTGTTGGATAAAGCTAAAAACAAAAGGCTCACCCTACTCTACGGTGCCAAAGATGAAAAACACAATCAGGCCGTTGTCCTTAAAGAATTTTTGGAAGAACAATAACTACTCAAAAACATCCTATTCACAATGAGAGCATTTTTAATTGTCGTTTTTACTGCCATCACTTTCAGTGCGTCCGCGCAAATTCTCAACGTAGAGTCTTTACGAAAGGTGACAGACACTTCTGGTTTTTCTGGTTCAGCGAGCCTCGACTTTTCATTAAAACGCGACAAAAACAATTATTTTGAGTTCAGTACCGACGCCTTAATTCAATATAAAATGAAGCGACATTTGGTATTGTGGAAAAACGACGTCACCTTTAAAAACATCGCTGGCAATAAATTCCAAAACAGCGGTGTGACCCATCTTCGATATAGTTATAAAGTCTACCCACAAATTTCTTTAGAAATGTTTGCCCAAGCGCAATACAACAAAGTTTCTAAAATTGGCTTCCGTGGACTTTTAGGCATAGGTCCCCGTTTTAAGCTTACAACTTCAGAAGATTACAAAGTATATTTAGGCACGCATCTTATGTATGAACAAGAAGAACTGGACAATGAAATCTCCATCGTACGAAGGCATTTCAGAAACTCGACCTACCTTTCCTTTAGTCTCTATCCTACAGATCGCATAACCGTTGTAAGCACGACCTATTACCAGCCAAAACTCAGTGCATTTAAAGACTATCGGCTGTCGAGTGAAACGTCGTTTCTAATCAATATATTCTCGCAGTTTTCCTTTAAAACATCCTACACCTTCATTTATGACGAATACCCTGCCGAAGGAATTCCAAACTCGCAATACAACTTGACCTCCGGCATAGTATATGTCTTTTAATAAATATCGACTCTTTAGAAGTAATCTTTGTCGCTTATCCTCAAAATATCCCTGAACACACCTCTTGCCGTAACGGTGGCTCCAGCTCCTGCACCTTGAATCACGATGGGATTATCACCGTAACTTTCCGTATAAATTTCAAAAACAGAATCGCTTCCACTCAGTGCACCCAACATAGAATTCCGATCTACTTGAACTAATTGCACATCCAGATGAGCTCCTGTATCTTTCGACAAATCGCCGTGTAGATCGGCAACGTAGCGCAACACCGTGTTTTTTGATAAATTCTTCTTTTTGATTTTGAAAGGCACATCCAGTTCCCCCATCCGATCGAGGAATTCTTCCCGAGACACCTTCCGCAAATCCCTTGGAATCAGGTTTTGTATGGAGACGTCTTCAAATTCATTGTGCAGGTCCAATTCGCGAGCCAAAATAAGCAGTTTTCTTCCCACGTCATTACCACAGAGGTCTTCTCGAGGATCTGGCTCTGTATATCCTTTGGCAACAGCCGACTTCAAAACCGCGCTGAAATTTTTATCCACTTCTGAAAAAGTGTTGAAAATATAACTCAAGGAACCTGAGAATACGCCTCGGATTCTTGTGATATTCTCGCCCGATAAATGCAATAGTTTAATCGTATCTATCAAGGGCAATCCGGCGCCAACATTGGTTTCATACAAATAGTGTCGCTTTTTCAACCTCAACAACTTCCGAAGATTTTTATATGATTTTAAATCGAGAGTATTGGCAATTTTATTTGAAGAAACCAAGTGAAATCCCTCTTTTACGAAAGTGGGGTAATTCGTCACGAAATCCTGATCGGCCGTATTATCGACCAGGATTAAATTTTGGAGATTATGGGTTTTAGCAAACGCAATAACTTCGGCAACCGAATAACCTGGCTTCACCAACTCTTTCTGCCTGCGCCATTTTGATTCAACGCCATTTCGCTGGAGCAAAAGCGTCTTGGAGTTGCCCACAGCAAAAATATTTAAGTCGATATTCCGTCTTCGACCAATTTCCTCTCTGGAAGCAATTATTTGATCAATCAGCTGACTGCCAACATTTCCGTGTCCAAAAATAGCGATGTTAATTCTTTTCCTTTTTATACTTTCAAGATCAATCCGATCCACTATCGGACTATCCAATACATTTGTTTTCATTATTTAATGGTTTTTTGGTAGGTGAATTTTATTTAAATATGGGCTGTAGCAACTTGTTCAATTGCTCGTATTCTATCAGAAATGCATCGTGCCCATGAATGGATTCAATTCGTAAGTAATGCACTTCGTCTTTAATCGGTTTTAAAGCTTCATAAGTTTCTTCAATCTCATCGTTTAAGTATAGTCCATCAGAATCGATTCCCACTAAATAAATAGCTCCGGAAATTTTGGATGCCACAGTGGGAAAATCCATTTCATCGTTTTCTATGTTGGCTGTCATCAACAAATGATTCATCAGTTTATACGCTTGGAGATGAAATCGATTTTCGAGCTTGTTTCCGTGGTGGAACAGCCAGGACTCCACATTGAACAACGATGGGTCGGCACTTAAGCTCCGGTTGAATTTCTCCTTAAAAGAAGCTGGAGTTCTATAAAATGTCATGGCATGAATGCGTGCATCGTGAACTGGATTTACAGAGTTTTCCAAAATCTGTTTTTGCACCCGACATTGCGCCAACAACCAATCGGTAGCTTTCCAATCGGTGGCAATTGGAATTAAATTCTCAAACAAGTCCGGTTTCAATACCGCCATTTGCCAGAGAATGCTTCCTCCTAATGATCCGCCAATTCCGGCATAAACCGATTTGATTTCTAATTGCTTCAATCCTTTGAGAAACCAACGGGCCACATCCACGATACGAATTTCCTCATATTCATTTATCAAAAAACCGTTGTATCCGTTTCCTGGAATGTCAAAACACAGCACCGAAAAACGATTGAGATCGATACAGGCATTATCTTCAAACAAAGGGTTCCACCAACCGTTTTTGCCCGCCACCGAGCTATTTCCGCTAAGCGCATGAGTTGCTAAAACCACAGGTGCACTTCCCAAGGGCCTACCAAAAACTTGGTAGGTCAGAGGAAGTTCTTCGACTTTAAAACCGGTTGAGGTTCGATAATTAGAAATAATCAGTTTATGTAACATTATCTATGTTTCAGGGTTGACGGCATCGG
>Ga0209075_1003785_pt1 | contig 12374 bp, 15 predicted proteins | sample Stecom2011_FD_187523 | JGI IMG/M metagenome (GOLD analysis project Ga0209075, IMG submission 187523) | Agricultural soil microbial communities from Utah to study Nitrogen management - Steer compost 2011 (SPAdes) (version 2) | ecosystem: Environmental > Terrestrial > Soil > Agricultural land...
ACGTCTGGAGAACCGACCCCCTCCCCGGCTACGCCGGTACTCCCCCACAAGCGGGGGAGAAATCCATACGGCCCCCACGTCTGGAGAACCGACCCCCTCCCCGGCTACGCCGGTACTCCCCCACAAGTGGGGGAGAAATCCATGTGGACCCCACGTCTGGAGAACCGACCCCCTCCCCGGCTTCGCCGGTACTCCCCCACAAGTGGGGGAGAAATCCATGCGGACCTCAGAGCTCGACCCGGCGGCCCTCCTCAGCCGACAGATAGGCGGCGTAGATGACACGGGTGACATCGGCCGCGAGATCGAAGCCCGAGAGCGGCTCACGGTCATGTGCCACCGTCTCCATGAAGTCCTGGATCTCGGCCGTGTACCCGCGGATCACCTCGTCGGCGACGAAGGCCTTGTTCCACCCCAGCTTGGACGGGAGCATCTCGGCCAGCTGGAAGTCCTCGATCCCCTCTTCGTCGAGGAAGTAGGTCTCCAGCATGTTGGTGGGTGTCAGGTTTGCGTCGAGGACCGCGTCGTTGCAGTAGATCTCGAGGAGGTTGCGCGTCCCGCCGAGCGACGTGTCCGACGCCACGATCAGCGCCTTGCTCCCGTCGGTGAAGGTGATGGTCACCGAGGCGAAGTCCTCCACGTCGACCGGCCGGGCGGTGATGTGACGGAGCTCGTCCCCGGAGAGGCCGTCGGTCACGCGGCCGGTCTCGGCCACGACTGAGGCAACCCCGATCCGCTCCCCCCGGGCCCGGGCCTCCTGCTGTTTGAGCCACAGGGCGCCCCCGAGAGGGTGGGAGCCGATGCGGATCAGCGAGCCACCGCCGGTGTGCTTCCACTCCCCGGCGACCGGCGAGGAGGAGCCCTTCAGGCTCTCCTCCCCCTTCATGAGCAGGATGCGGCTCCCCTTGGCCCGGATTATGTCCGCAGACATCTGAACCAGCGGGCTGTAGACGAAGTTCTCGGCGTACATGAAGCGTCTGCCGCTCGACTCCACGGCGGAGCGAAGACGATCGAGGTCCTCGACAACCTGTTCGTACATCCGGCTCTTCGGGACCGAGCCCACGGGCTCCGGGTCTCCCGGGCGTCCGAAGTAACCGGTCAGCGGCTTCTCGCAGATGACGTGCTTCCCCGCGGCCAGCGCGCGTTCCACCATGTCGAGGTGGGCGGAGGGCGGCGTGCAGATGTCGACGACATCGATCTCGTCGTCGGCCAGGAGGTCGTCGAAGCTGCCGACCGCCTTCTCGAATCCGTGGGTGTGCGCCATGTCCGAGGCGCGCCTCGAGTCGACATCTGCAACCGCTCGCAGCTCGACGTCGATTCCGTGGACCTTGCGGTACCCGTTGAGGTGGAGCCAGGCTCCGTAACCGGCCCCGGCGATCCCCACCACGACACGTTCTCTCGTCACGGTCGGCGAAGGTAGCAGCGAAGCCGGGTGCCCCCATCGGGGCGCCTGCAACCGCGACACGGTCACCGGTGTTCGACGGGAAACCAGCTCAAGTTCGCGCTGGCGCTGGCGTTCGCCCGAAACCGCCCGATCCTGCTGCTGGATGAGCCGACCGCAGGTCTGGACATCTTCGGTGTCGAGATCCTCACCCGGCTCATCGAGGAGAGGACCCGTCAGGGTCAGGCGACCTTGGTTGCCACCCATCAGCCCACCCTGACCCCGGACCTGTTCGACCGGGCCGTGGTCATCGACCAGGGCCGACTCCTCTACGACGGCAACCTCCCCGGCCTGCTCGAGACGGCTCCGGACAACGGTGACCCCGTGACCACCCGACTGGCCATCGCCATGGCCCGCCTCATCACCGGAGGCGGGCAGTGAGAGATCTCAGGGGCCTCTTCAACTCCATCACGCCCGCCGGGATCCTGATCCCGGTGGCATTGTCTGCCTTGCTCATCTGGAACTCCTTCTCCGGGATGACCGCCGAGGTGGATCGGGCGCGATGCATGGTCGACGACCTCGAGCAGGCCCTGGTCGTGTTCGAGAGTGGCAAGACCGATTTCCAGGGGAGATGCCTGGGCATGAGCATCGGCGAAGGCGCCCCGGTCGACTTCTCCTGGGTCCGGGACGAGCTCGAGTCCGCCCGGGCCAGCCACCAAGCGGCCGTGGAACGACTGGTGGAGGACCCCTGGAGGCGGGCGGCCAACTCCGTGGGCGGCGTCGCCCTGGCCTTCTTCGCCCTCTTCTTCGGTGGGATGACCGGTGGTTCCCCGCTGGGCGCCGCCGTCACGGCCTGGGGGTTGTCCAACGGCTGGACCCGGAGTGCATGGGTCCGATCGGCTCTGACCCTCTCCACCCTGGCGACGGTCGTCCTGTACACACTCGGCCTGCTGCTGGCGGTGTTCATCATCTACAGCAAGATCACCGGTGCGGGGATCGACATCGGCTTCCCGGCGCCGAGCGTGGCCGCACTGCACCCGATCCCCGGTCTCCTCTACTTCACGATGCTCGGCGTCCTGATCGGCCTGGTCATCGGTCGGGGTGAGATCGCCGGCATGACCGCCGTCGTCCTCGCCATCGCCGACTTCATCGGCTCGGCGCGGTTCGGTCTCGCACCGTACTTCCCGACGTCATGGCATCAGATCGCCCTCGGCTCCGCCGATGGGGTGCAGGGAAAGGACCTCATCTCGCGACCGACGGCGCTCTCGTTGGCCCTGGCGACCGCGGTCGCCCTGGCGGCGGTCTCCCATTGGTTCTTGACCCGTCGCCGGGACGTCCCCGACCGCTAGGTCGTGCGGATCTCCAGGTCGACCTTCTCGTCGTAGAAGCAGACACGCCCTGCGATCGCCTCTGCCTCGGGAAGCGGCTCCTCGTAGCCCCAGGCGATGTCCGGGTACTCCTTGCCACCGATCCGGGCGGTCCAGTAGCTGGCCTGGCCCTTCCACGGGCAACGCGTGCTGGTGGACGTCGGCTCGAGCACCTCGAAGTCGACGTCTGACTTCGGGAAGTAGTAGCGGGTGCGGAGGCTGCCCTCGTGAAGGGCGATCACGTCGGTGGAGTCGGCGACGGTGGCGCCGCCGATGGTGACGGTGACGCGGCCCGCCACCTTGTTGAAGGTGTTCATCCAGGCAACCTAGCCCGGGAACGACCGGTATCGAACCGCGTGTCGATCAGTGGACGCTCAGGGTCTCCAGCGGGGCCGCCAGCGCCTGGGCGCGTGAGGCCCAGTACTCGCCGAACCGATGGGTGAACGAGTCGGGATGGTCGGCGTAGACCCTCCTCCCGAGGATCTCGGACGCCAGCCTCAGCTCCGACCGCCGCTGGGTGACCAGAGCGAAAAGCAGCGAGCGCTCCCTCGGGTTGGAGCACAGGTCCGTCCTCTGGCGGAGCAGGTCGAGCAGGTCGGCGTGGTCGTGGTCCTCCCCGAGCAGCGCACTCAGCGTGTCGAGCGTGTAGACGAGACCCACCAGCACCTCGGGCCAGAGGGGCATGAGGAACTCGAGTTGGTGACGGAGCACCTTCACCCGCTTGCGCCACTCGTTGAAGCCGTCACCGGCGCCGCCCCGGTAAGCGGCCACCATGAGCCGCCGGCCCTCCTCGTAGGTGGACCCCAGCCCGGGGGCGATGGCCTCGTAGGAGTCCCGAATGGTTATCCCGTAGTCGACGTCCGGATCGGCGGGCCAGGTCCGGTACCTGTTGTACGCCCGTTCCAGGTTGTTGACCACCTGGCCGATCAGGTGGGGATCCTCCATGGTCTTCAGCGTCACGATGTCCCGTCGTCGCCTCAGGCCCTGCACGGTGGCGTCGAAGGTCCCGTCGGCGAGAAAGTCGCCGTAGAGGTCACGGATCAGGCTGGTGGCATCGGTGACGGCCACCGCCGAGCGCACCTCGGCGAGCATCCCGGCCGTGTCCCTGAGGAATCGGTCCTCGAATGCGAAGGCCTTCGGGCCGAGCTCGTCGCGGACGACGTGGAGCAGGGAGCGCACCCGGATGATCGACTCCCGTGCGCCATGCACTGCGTCGTGGAAGTTCTCCTCGGGCTCGAAGAAGCCGGCGGCGGCGCGTTCCAGCTCGTCTAGAGCCACCCGCTTCACCCCTTCGGCGAGGGGCTCACCGCGACCCAACTGGAGCCGCGGCTCCACCTGGAATGGGGCCGAATAGGGGGCCGATGCCGTGGCCGGGACGGTCACGCGGCCAGCGTAATGTCGGAGGCCATGAGATCTGCGGGTCTTCTCCCGTATCGACTCGACGACGGCCTGGAGGTGCTGATCGGGCATCCGGGCGGGCCGTACTTCGCACGCGCCGACCAGGGGGCCTGGTCGGTGATCAAGGGCGAGATGGGCCGCGGGGAGGAGCCGAAGGCGGCTGCGGCGAGGGAGTTCGCCGAGGAGACCGGCTGGGATGCCCCACCCCCGCCCTGGATCCCCCTCGGCGAGACCCGGCTCAAGTCGGGGAAGGTGGTGATCGCCTACGCGGTGGAGGCGGACTTCGACCCCGACCGGCTGAACCCGGGCACGTTCACCCTCTGGGGCAGGGAGTTTCCCGAGCTCGACCGGGTGGCCTGGTTCGATCCCGACGAGGCCAGGCTCCGCCTCAATCCCGCCCAGGCCGTTTTCATCGATCGATTAGTGGACCGCCTCCTGTTGAATGAAGGACGGAAGGAGTGACCATGGAGAAGACGGATATCCCCACGACCGAATCGGAGTGGAAGTCCAAGCTCTCGCCGGAGAAATACCACATCCTGAGGGAGGGCGGCACCGAGAGGGCCTTCACCGGCCAGTACTGGGACACCAAGACCAAAGGTGTCTACAAGTGCGCCGGCTGTGGTCAGGAGCTCTTCTCCTCGGACACCAAGTACGAGTCGGGCACCGGCTGGCCCAGCTTCTTCGAGCCGATGGACCCCGAGAAGGTGGAGACGCTCCCGGACAACTCCTACGGGATGATCCGGACCGAGATCCGCTGCGCCAACTGCGGGAGCCACCTGGGCCACGTCTTCCCCGACGGTCCCCAGCCCACGGGTCTGCGCTACTGCGTCAACTCGGCGTCTCTGGATCTGGATCCCGAGACCGGGTCATAGAGGCCCGGAACTCCTCCATCGCCGCCACCAGTTGGTCGGCGATGGGCACGGCCACGCCCTGGAGCGGGATGTTTCCCCGGATCAGCCCGTCGTCGCCATCCTCCAAAGGGACGCCCGACTGGGCGAGCCACTCGATGACCCTCCTGTTGGCGGGTGTCACGTCGACCCGGAAGCTGCGCAGCCCGTCTGCAGCGGCGACGGCGGCGAGGGCGAGCAGGAGCGCCGTTCCCACACCGCTCCCCTGGTAGCGGTCGAGCACCGTGATGGCGACGTCGGCCTCGTCACCGTCGACCACGATGTAGCGACCCACACCGGCCCCCTTGTCGTCGATGACCGCACCCCAGCTCACGTGGTGACGCTGATCGACGTTGGTCAGGTACTCGAGCTCGGAGTTGCTCAGGCTCTCCATGCCGACGCCGAAGCGGCTGTACCTGCTCTCGGGGGACAGCTCGTCGAAACCCGCCTCGATGTAGTGCCGATCCACCGGCGCCAGGGGCACCAGGACAACCGTCCCGCCCGAGAGCAGCGGCATCTCGACCCGGGGCCGGTCCGGAGGTATCTCCACTCGCACACCTCGATTGTCGTACATCGGGCCGGCTCCCGGGTGCACGAGTTCCTGCGCAGTGTCCGGTTATGTTCTCCCCCGATGGCGAAGCGGCTTGCCACGGTCACGTCGGAGTTCGGCTCGGGGAAGCGGGAGTCCCACGACGCCCGCCCGTTCTATGCGCGCTTCGCCCCACCGGTGATCTCCGACGACGACCGCATCTCCCCACCCTCGGCCCGGGACGTCATCTTCTGCGGCGACATCCGGGAGGCGACGGATGAGCAGGTGGCCGACAACTCGGTGGCCCTGGTCGTCACCTCACCTCCCTACTTCGCCGGGAAGGAGTACGAAGCCGACCTCGGGTCCGACGGTGTCCCGGGCAGCTATCTCGAGTACCTGGAGATGCTCCGTGACGTGCTCGCCGTGTGCCGGGACAAACTCGAGCCGGGGGGCCGGATGGCGGTCAACGTCGCCAATCTCGGCCGCAAGCCCTATCGATCCCTCTCGGCCGACGTGATCGGCATCCTCCAGAACGAGCTGGGAATGCTGATGCGGGGTGAGATCGTGTGGATCAAGGCCAGGGGCGCCGGTGGGAGCTGCGCCTGGGGCAGCTACCGGTCGGCCCAGAACCCCGTCCTCCGCGACGTGACGGAGAGGATCGTCGTCTTCTCCAAGGGCCGCTTCGACCGGGCCCGCAAGCCGAAGCAGCGCGCCGCCGAGGACCTCCCCCACGAGTCGACGATCAGCGCTGAGGAGTTCCTGGAGGCGACACTGGACATCTGGGAGATCCCGCCGGAGAGCGCCACCCGTGTCGGGCACCCGGCCCCGTTCCCGGTCGCGCTGCCGCGGAGGCTGATCGAGCTCTACACCTACAAGGGCGACCTCGTGCTCGACCCGTTCCTGGGGTCGGGCACCACCGCGATCGCGGCGATCGCCACCGATCGCCACTATGTCGGGTTCGACACCAACCCCGAATACGTCGAACTGGCCGAGCGCAGGATCGAGGAAGCTCGGGTGTGAGGGTCCTCATGGTCTGCGCCGGCAACATCTGCCGTTCCCCGGCCGCTGAGGCGGCGGTGCGAGCCGAGGCAGAGGCCGCGGGCATCGACATCGAGGTCGACTCCGCCGGGACCGGATCGTGGAACCTGGGTGAGCCACCCTTTCATCAGATGGTGGAAGTGGCGCGGAACCACGGCCTGGAGCTCGCGGGCAAGGCAAGACGGTTCGGCCCGTCGGACTTCGACCGGTTCGACGTGATCCTGGTGATGGACCGCTCCAACCTGCGGGACGTGCTGGATCAGGCACCCTCGCTCGAGGCGAGGGCGAAAGTCCGGCTGTTCCGGACCTATGACCCCTCCTCCGAGGAGGACGAGATCCCCGACCCGTACGGTGGGCCCAGGGAGGGGTATGAAGCCGCCTTCGAGATGATCCGGGCTTCCGCCCGGGGCTTCATCGACTCCCTGGCGTCGCTCGGCGCCGGAGTCAGGCCGGATTGAGCAGGCGGAAGCCCTCCATGAAGAAGTCGACGACCCTCCCCACGGGGTCGTCGACCACCATCACGTCGCGGTAGGCCAGGCTGGCCCCGTTGAACGCTTCGTCGTTCCAGAAGGTCTCGGCGCGGTCGATCTCGCCCCAAGCCGAGACATAGAAGTAGGGCTCGTCGTGGGCATGGTCTCCCGGGGAGGCGCCAAAGCTCGCCTTCCCGCCAGTCATCTCGTCGCCGGCCTCGGTGGCGATGTCGAAATGCTCGGGCCAGATCCAGGTCTCGGTGATCCCGCCCGGCACGACCGCGGCGAACCCCTCGATGGCCCGGGCGCCCAGGGCGAAGATCTCCCCGACGAAGCGAGCCGCATCGACGGAGACACCCAGGTCACGGTCCAGCGGATAGGGCGGAAGCTTGTCGCCGAAGTCATCGAACCAATCCACCACGTACGGCTCGTCGAAGAACGAGACGGCGTCCCCCATCGTCGTGATCCTCACCGATGCCACGCCTTCGGGGCGCTCGTCGACGAGTTGGTCGCCATCGACCCGCAGCGTCCTCCCGTCGAGTGACGGGGTCCCGAAGCCTCCCCGTGTTGGCACGAGGCCCATTCGCCCGGTCCGGCGGAAGCGCGCCGGGGCGAGGACGAAGTAGGCGATCTGGTGCAGCGCGTCCCTCGTCGAGACGAGATCCGGCGGTATCGGCGGTGGTGTCATGGGATCTGACGCTATCCGGTGTCGTGGGAGTCGTGCTTCCCGGATTTCTACCCCGAGCCGTCTACGGTTCAACCGCTATGTCGAGATGGACCGAGGGTGCGCTGGCCCTGGTGGTGGTTCTTGCCTTCGGGCTGGCGATGCAACTCTTCGTCGGCGACGCCCCGGATGCAGGGGGCGGTGACAACGACCCGACACCGACCAACACGATCCCCGATGACCCCGAGGCCGCCAGCCGGGGCGAGCAGATGGTGGAGTTCGCCGGCTGCCTGAGCTGCCATTCGGTGGACGGGACACCGGGTCAGGGCCCGACCTTCAAGGGGCTGGCCGGCTCCAGTCGCCCTCTGGAGACCGGTGAGTTCGTCACCGCCGACGACGCCTATCTGCTCAACTCGATCATCGATCCGGGTGCCCAGGTGGTCCAGGGCTACGGCAACCTGATGCCGCAGAACTTCGGCGACGAGCTCACGTCCGAGCAGATCGACGACATCGTCGCCTATTTGAAGACCCTCGCCTCTTAGGCGATCGCCTCCAGATACGTCTGGCCTCTCGGAGACAGGCGATAGCCGACCTCGAGGCTCTCGGTGAGCCCCAACTCCTTCAGTCTCCTCACCCGCTGCTTGAAGTAGAGACGCTCCAGGCCCATCCCGGCCGCCAGCTCGGTGGACACGATGCCGGGCCGGGCGGCGATCAGCCGCAGGGTCTCCCGGGTCCACGGCGTGTCGGCGGCGCGATCCATCCGGTCGAGACGACGATCGATCTCCGCCACCTTCTCCTCGTCGAGGTCGGCGTCGTTGCGGAGCGCGATGCGCGGGTCGGGCCCGGCATCGCTGACCTCGATGCGATACAGACGGCCCTCGGCGCCGTCGGCCCAGGCGACCATCTCGTCACGGTCGACGAAGCCCCCGTGAGCGACGTCCTCCGGTTCGAGGTCGGCAGATCCCGGCAACTCGGTGATGGACGCGATCTCCACCAGACCGATCGGGGTACGCACCTTCGACCCGGTCCTGACCCTTGGGCTCCTCCACCGACGCAGCACGACCGAGATCTCTCCTGAGGGGATCCCGGTCAGTTCACGGTTGGTGAAACGCACCCGCGGAATGTACCGAGAAGACGCGTGGGGCTCCTCCCTTCGGGCGCTTCCAAAGAGGCCATTCCGACATCTCCCCCGTGCGCCAGAGGCTTGCGTCTGAAGAACCGACCCCCTCCCCGGCTTCGCCGGTACTCCCCCAGCAAGCTGGGGAAGAAATCCAAAGGGGGCCAGTCGGACCCTCCGGGCCACTCCCCCAGCAAGCTGGGGGAGAAATCCAAAGAAGACCCAAGGACTTCTCCCCCGTGGAGCGGCAGCTCAGTCCCCCACGAAGCAAGAGCGAAGTGGGGGAAGGCACCGCCGGCCGCAGGCCGGGGGTAGGGGGCGCGCCGCAGGCGCCAGGGGGAGTACGGCCGAAGGCCGGGAGGGGGCGCGAGCGAAGCGAGCCAGAGGCTTGCGTCCGAAGAACCGACCCCCTCCCCGGCTTCGCCGGTACTCCCCCAGCAAGCTGGGGGAGAAATCCCGAACCCTGCGGGAATATGACAATACCCGACTCAAGTTGTACTATTCGGATTCACTAAAGAACGACACCTGGAGGAGTCAAATCATGGCCAAAGCCGTAGGAATCGACCTGGGGACGACGAACAGCGTCATCGCCGTTCTCGAAGGCGGCGACCCCGTCATCATCCCCAACTCGGAGGGCGGTCGCACGACACCCTCGATCGTCTCGTTCAAGGACGGGGAGGTCCTCGTCGGTGACGTCGCCAAACGTCAGGCGATCACCAACCCCGATCACACCGTCCGCTCGGTGAAGCGTCACATGGGCACCGACTGGACCGTCAACGTCGACGGCAAGGATTACACCGCGCAGGAGATCTCGGCCCGCATCCTCATGAAGCTGAAGCGGGACGCCGAGGCGTATCTGGGCGACACCGTCACCGATGCCGTCATCACCGTACCCGCCTACTTCAACGACGCCCAGCGCCAGGCGACCAAGGAGGCCGGGCAGATCGCCGGCCTCAACGTGCTGCGCATCATCAACGAGCCCACCGCGGCATCCCTGGCATACGGTCTAGAGAAGGAAGAGGACCAGACGATCCTCGTCTACGACCTCGGTGGCGGCACCTTCGACGTGTCCATCCTCGAGATGGGCGACGGCGTGTTCGAGGTCAAGGCGACCTCTGGTGACACCCAGCTCGGTGGCGACGACTGGGACGAGAAGGTCATCGACTGGCTGGTCACCGGGTTCAAGAACGACCACGGCGTCGATCTGAGCACCGATCGCATGGCGATGCAGCGTCTCAAGGAGGCCGCGGAGAAGGCCAAGATCGAGTTGTCCAGTGTGTCCGAGACGGAGATCAACCTGCCCTTCATCACCGCCACATCGGCAGGGCCGCTCCATCTCCAGGTGAGGCTGAGCCGCTCGGAGTTCCAGAAGCTCACCGAGGATCTCCTGGAGCGGACGAAGCAGCCGTTCAACCAGGCGATCAAGGACGCCGGGATCTCCATCTCCGACATCGACCATGTGGTCCTCGTCGGTGGCTCGACTCGCATGCCGGCCGTGCAGGACCTGGTCAAGGAACTGACTGGCAAGGACCCCCACAAGGGCGTCAACCCCGATGAGGTTGTCGCCGCGGGCGCGGCCATCCAGGCCGGTGTCCTCAAGGGAGACGTCAAGGACATCCTGCTGCTCGACGTCACCCCGCTCAGCCTGGGCATCGAGACCAAGGGTGGCGTGATGACCAAGATGATCGAGCGCAACACCACCATCCCGACCAAGCGCTCGGAGATCTTCACCACCGCCGAGAACAACCAGTCGGAGGTGGAGATCGTGGTGCTGCAGGGTGAGCGCGCCATGGCCGCCGACAACCTGAGCCTGGGCCGCTTCCGCCTCACCGGCATCCCGCCGGCCCCGATGGGTGTGCCCCAGATCGAGGTCACCTTCGACATCGACGCCAACGGCATCGTCCACGTCTACGCCAAGGACCTGGCCACCAACAAGGAACAGAAGATGACCATCACCGGTGGCACGGCCCTGGACAAGGACAAGATCGACCAGATGATCAAGGACGCCGAGTCGTACGCCGAAGAGGACGCCCGGCGCCGCGAATCGGTGGAGACCCGAAACCAGGCCGAGCAGTTGGTCCACCAGACCGAGAAACTGATCGAGGAGCAGGGCGAGAACATGACGGACGACGAGAAGTCGAACATCGAGTCGGCCCTGACCACCCTGCGCGAGACCATCGACTCGGATGCCGACACCGCCACCATCCGCTCCCGGATGGAAGAGTTGATCACCGCCAGCCAGGCGATGGCCACCCGTCTCTATCAGCAGGGTGCGGCCGCCGCTGCGAGCGCGGACCCGGGTGCGACGACCAACGATGACGAGGAGATCGTCGAGGCGGAGATCGTCGACGAAGAAGACGATGCCTGAGAAGACCGAAGAGATGCCCGAGACGAGCGAGCAGCTCGTCACCGAGGACGGCGCGGCCGTCGAGCCGAAGCCGCCCACCGCGGAGGATCTCGGCATCGACCTCCCGGACGACCCGGAGAGGGCTGTCGAGGTCCTCCTCACCGAGGTGGCCGAGGCACGGCGCGAGGCTACGGGCTTTCTCGACGACCTGAAGAGGGTCGCCGCCGACTTCGACAACTACCGGAAGCGGACTGCCAAGGAGAGCGCCACCATGCTCGACCGCGCTGCCGAACGTGTCGTCGAGCGGATCCTCCCGGTGCTCGACACCTTCGACGCCGCCATCAAGGTCGAGGCCAAGACCGAAGGCGAGCAGGGCATCCTCGCCGGGATGATCAACACCAGGGAGCAGCTGCTCAAGGCCCTCGCCGAGGAGGGTCTGGAGGTGATCCCCACCGTCGGTGAGCCCTTCGATCCGAACATCCATGAACCAGTGGGTGCGCCACCCGGTTCCACCAGCTACGTGGTCGCCGAGGAGCTGCGCCGCGGCTACCGCCTGCGCGATCGGGTGATCAGGGCGGCCCTGGTGCTCCTGGAAGCGGGCGAATGAACCGGACCTGGCTGGAGAAGGACTTCTACGGGATCCTCGGGGTCGACGAGAACGCGTCCGCCGAGGACATCAAGAAGGCGTATCGCAAGCTCGCCCAGAAGAACCATCCCGACGCCAATCCCGACGATCCCCAGGCCGAGGAGCGATTCAAGGAGATCTCCGAGGCCTACTCGGTGCTGTCCGACACCGAGCAGCGGCGCCAATACGACCAGGTGCGCCGGCTCGGGGCGGGTGGTGCCGGGTTCGGAGGATTCGGACCGGGTGGCTTCGGCCAGGGCACCTACCAGCAGCAGGTTCGCATCGAAGACCTTCAGGATCTCCTGGGCGGCTTCGGTCTCGGCGACGTGTTCGGGTTCGGGGGCGGCCAGCGGCGCGGCCCGCAGCGCGGTGCCGACATCCAGACCGACCTGAGCATCAGCTTCGAGGACGCCGCCCACGGCGTCACCACCTCCATCAAGGTCAAGGGACCGGCGCCGTGCACCCGGTGTGCGGGCACGGGGGCCGAGCCGGGAACCAGCATCACCACCTGTCCCACGTGCTCGGGTCGAGGTGTGGTCGCCCAAAACCAGGGC
>Ga0209075_1003786_pt1 | contig 12374 bp, 9 predicted proteins | sample Stecom2011_FD_187523 | JGI IMG/M metagenome (GOLD analysis project Ga0209075, IMG submission 187523) | Agricultural soil microbial communities from Utah to study Nitrogen management - Steer compost 2011 (SPAdes) (version 2) | ecosystem: Environmental > Terrestrial > Soil > Agricultural land...
TGGAAATGAGCGGCGAGTTTTTCCATGGGCACGTAGCCGGCCACCGCTTCGAGCATGCGCTTGGCGGTCAGCGGGGTGCCCACACCGATGGTGTCGCCCAGCGAGATTTCGTGGCAACCCATGTTGTACAGGGCCCGGGCGACGGCGGCTACCCTGGCGGGCGCAATCTCGCCCTCGTACGGGCAGCCCATCACCGTGGAGACATACCCCCGCACGGGAATGTTGTGTTTTTGCGCCGCCTCGACCACCGGCGCAAAGCGCTCCAGGCTTTCGGCGATGGAACAGTTGATGTTCTTTTGTGTGAAGGATTCAGAGGCTGCGCCGAACACCGCGACCTCATCCACACCTGCTGCCAGCGCGTTCTCAAACCCTTTCAGATTAGGGGTCAGGACCGAGTAGCGCACACCGGGTTTGCGCCGGATGCCGGCCATAACCCCGGCAGCATCCGCCATTTGTGGCACCCACCGGGGAGAAACAAAGCTGGCGGCTTCAATATGGCTGAGGCCACAGTCTGCCAGCCGGTTAACCAGACCGGTTTTGATGCGACAGGCGATTGCCGGGCCCGGTTCGTTCTGCAAGCCGTCCCGGGGGCTGACGTCTACCAGACGTACTTTTTCAGGAAAAGCCATCAGACGATCTCCCCGGTCTCGATCGCGATCAGCTCGGCACCTTCGGTGACCTGTTCGCCCTGGACGAAGAAGACCTCGCTCACGATGCCATCAGCGGGAGCCCTGATCGCGTGCTCCATCTTCATGGCCTCCATGATAACCAGGGTCTGGCCGGCGGTCACTTTATCGCCCGGGCCAACCTGAATCGCGACAATGGCACCATTCATGGGGGCGGTCAGGCCACCGCCGGTGTCGTCTTGCCGTTGCCAGGTCTCCCGGTACAGGGTGCAGCAAAAGTTCTCGCCCCCGTAGTAGAGCTGCAGCTCGTTGTTGTGCAGGTTGCCGTAGAGGCGCAGCCGATGGCCGTTGACGACGGCGCTCAGCTGGTCGTCCACCAGCGTGGCGTTCAGCTGGTACCAGGTGTCACCCACCCTGATCTGGTAACCGCCGTTCCGCTCCAGCACCGCCAGGTCATGGCGGGCCCCGGCTACCTGCAGGGTCAGGGACTGAACGCCGTCGGCATTCAGGCGCCAGCTGCCCTGATGGCCAAACGGAGACCAGGGGTCTTCTGCAACGGCTGGTGTGTCCTTGCGCTTTGCCAGCACAAAGCCCGCAGCCAGTACCAAAGCGGTCTCCAGGCCCAGCCGGGGCTCGGGGAACAGTAGTGCGCTGTGGGTGTTGATAAAGCCGGTGTTCAGGTTGGCCTGTCGGAAAGGGAGACTGTCGACTGTGGCGTGCAGAAACCGGATGTTATTTTTTACCCCGGCGATTCGATAATGTTCCAGAGCACGGACCAGACGGTTAATCGCTTGCTCGCGGGTCTCGTCCCAGACAATGAGTTTGGCAATCATCGGGTCGTAGTGAATGCTGATTTCGTCACCTTCCACCACGCCCGTGTCTACCCGTGCGTGCCTGGATGTCTCCGGGGTGCGCAGGTAATGCAGCGTACCGGTGGCCGGTAGAAAGTCATGAGCCGGGTCTTCGGCATAAATCCGGGCTTCGATGGCATGGCCCTGCACGGCCAGCTGGTTCTGGGCCAGCGGCAGGGGCTCGCCCAGGGCAACCCGCAGCTGCCATTCGACCAGGTCCTGGCCGGTGACCATTTCCGTCACCGGATGCTCAACCTGCAGCCGGGTGTTCATTTCCATAAAATAGAAGGACCCGTCGGCGTCGTACAGGAACTCGACGGTGCCGGCACCGGTATAGTCAATCGCCTGGGCGGCTTTAACAGCAGCTTCACCCATGGCTTTGCGGGTGCTTTCACTGAGCCCGGGTGCCGGTGCTTCTTCCAGCACTTTCTGGTGCCGGCGCTGTATCGAACAGTCCCGTTCAGACAGGTACACCCCGTTGCCGTGCTGATCACAGAACACCTGAATCTCAACGTGGCGGGGTTGTGCCAGATACCGTTCAATGAGCATATCGGGGTTGCCAAAGGCGTTCTGTGCCTCACGCTGTGCGGCAGCGAGGGCGTCGTCAAAGTCGGCCATGGATTCCACCACCCGCATACCCTTACCGCCGCCGCCGGCCACGGCCTTGAGCAGCAACGGAAAACCGCACTTTCCGGCTTCTGCCCGTAGCCGGTCCGGAGACTGGTCTGCACCGTGATAACCCGGGACCAGCGGTACCCCGGCCTTCTCCATGATTGATTTTGCGGCGGATTTTGAACCCATGGCTGCGATCGCCGGTGAGGGCGGGCCGATGAATACGATGCCGCTGGCTTCGCAGGCCTCGGCAAAGCCGGTATTTTCGGACAGGAAACCGTACCCGGGGTGGATGGCCTGGACACCACTCCGCCTGGCGGTTTCGATGATCCTGCCGGCGTTCAGGTAGCTCTCGGAGCTGGCTGCGGGGCCGATGCAGAACGCTTCGTCGGCCATGACTACGTGGCGTGCACCGGCGTCTGCTTCAGAATAGACCGCAACACAACGAATGCCCATCCGGTGGGCGGTCTGGATAATCCGGCAGGCAATCTCGCCCCGGTTGGCGATGAGTATTTTTTTGAACATTATGTGTGGTCTCCGGGCACCCAGGCGGCCTTGCGTTTACTCAGGAAGGCACTGAGCCCTTCCTGTCCTTCCCCGCTTACCCGGATGTCGGCAATACGTTGAGCGGTCTCGTCCACCAGCTCGGGGCTGATGGGCTGATGGCTGACGGTAAAGATGAGGTCCTTGGCGGCCACCATGGCGTTGGGCCCGTTGGCAGCCAGTTGTTGCACCAGCTCATCGCAGCGGGCCTGCATGGCCCGGGCGTCGTCACAGAGAATATGGACAAGGCCGAAATCCAGCGCCTGGCGGGCATTAAAAACCTCTGCTGAGAGAAAGAAACGGCGCGCCTGGCGCTCGCCAATCGCCCTGACCACGTAAGGGCTGATGGCCGCGGGAATCAGGCCGAGCTTTACTTCGCTCAGGCAGAAACTGGCGTTCGCCGTGGCGAGCACAATATCGCAACAGGCGGCCAGTCCTACGGCACCTCCGTAGGCGGCGCCCTGGACCAGCCCGATCACCGGTTTGGCCAGATGGTTGAGCCGGTACATCAACCGGGCCAGCTCCCGGGAGTCGTCCAGATTTTCCTGACGGCTGTTGTCGGCCATCCGGCGCATCCAGCCCAGATCCGCACCGGCGGAAAAATGCCTGCCCTCGGAGCGCAGGATGACGATTCGGGTGTCGGGGTCAGCTTCTGCCTGGCTGAGTGCCCGGAGCAGCTGCTGGATGGTGGCGCCGTCGAAGGCGTTGCGTTTGTCGGGCCGGTTCAGTACCACCTCGGTCACGCCCCTGGTCTGAGGCCGCAGCATGACCGCCGATTCCTGTTCTGACATGATTCTGGCCTCCTGTTACATCCGGAACACGCCGAAGCGGCTAGGCTTCGCGGGCCGGTTGAGTGTGCTGGAAAGGCTCAGGGCCACTACTTCCCGGGTTTCGGCCGGGTCGATGACGCCGTCATCCCAGAGGCGGGCGCTGGCGTAGTAGGGATGTCCCTGATGCTCGTAGGTGTCGGCAATGGGTTTCCTGAAACGGGCTTCCTCTTCGGCGCTCCAGGACTGGCCTTTACGTTCCATGCCCTCGCGGCGGACCGTCGCCAGCACGCCGGCCGCCTGTTCGCCCCCCATCACCGAGATGCGGGCATTGGGCCATATCCAGAGGAAATCCGGGCTGTAGGCCCGGCCACACATGCCGTAGTTACCCGCGCCGTAGCTGCCGCCAATCAACACGGTGATTTTAGGCACGTTGGCGCAGGCCACGGCCATGACCATTTTCGCGCCGTGCTTGGCAATGCCCTCGGCTTCGTACTTTTGCCCCACCATAAAGCCGGTGATGTTCTGCAGGAACAGCAGCGGAATGTTGCGCTGGCAGCAGAGCTCAATAAAGTGGGCGCCTTTCTGGGCGGACTCGCTGAACAGGATGCCGTTGTTGGCAATGATGCCCACCGGGTAACCATAAATGCGGGCAAAGCCGGTCACCAGGGTTGAGCCGTAGTAGCGCTTGAACTCATCGAACTCCGAGCCGTCAACAAGACGGGCGATAACCTCCCGCACGTCAAACTGCTTGCGCAGGTCGGTGCCGACGATGCCGTAGATTTCGTCCGCACTGTACAGTGGTGCCCTGGGCTCTTTCAGCTCCACCGGAACCGGTTTGCGGCGGTTGAGGTTGGCGACGCAGCGGCGGGCGATGTCCAGTGCGTGGGCATCGCTTTCGGCATAGTGATCTGCCACGCCGGAGGTTTTGCAATGCACATCGGCACCACCCAGCGCTTCGGCACTGACAACTTCCCCGGTCGCGGCTTTCACCAGTGGCGGCCCTGCCAGGAAGATCGTGCCCTGGTTGCGCACGATAATGGATTCATCCGCCATGGCCGGTACGTAGGCACCGCCGGCCGTACACAGGCCCATCACAACCGCGATCTGGGGAATGCCTTCGGCAGACATCCGGGCCTGGTTATAGAAGATGCGACCGAAGTGGTCGCGGTCCGGGAACACCTCATCCTGTCGCGGCAGGTTGGCGCCGCCGGAGTCGACCAGGTAGATGCAGGGCAGGCCGTTGGCCTGGGCTATTTCCTGGGCGCGCAGGTGTTTTTTCACCGTTAGCGGATAGTAGCTGCCGCCCTTAACCGTGGCGTCGTTGGCGACGATCATGCACTCGGTACCGGAGACCCGGCCGATCCCGGCGATCACACCAGCCGCCGGAACCTCCTCATCGTAGACGTTGTAGGCGGCAAGCTGGCCGATTTCAAGAAATGGAGAGCCCTGGTCCAGCAGGCGGTCAATGCGCTCGCGCGGCAGGAGCTTGCCGCGATCGGTGTGGCGTTTCTGGTATTCGGGCCCGCCCCCCTGGTGGATCTGTCCGACTTTTTCCCGGAGATCCTGGACTACCCGGGCCATGGCCTGCTGGTTGGTCTGGAATTCGTCGGATCTCGGGTTAACGTTGCTTTGGAGTATGGTCATTTTAATTGTCCGTGCGTCGGCCCGTGCCGGGGCAACCCCTTATTGGTTCAGGAACAACTCCCGTCCGATCAGCATCCGGCGTATCTCAGACGTTCCGGCTCCGATCTCGTACAGTTTCGCGTCACGCAGCAGCCGGCCGGTGGGGTAGTCGTTGATGTAGCCGTTGCCGCCGAGGAGCTGGATGGCGTCGAGCGCCAGCCTGGTGGCCATTTCCGCTGAATAGAGGATGGCGCCGGCAGCATCCTTTCGGGTGGCGTCGCCGCGATCGGCAGCCTGGGCCACCATGTATACGTAGGATTTGGCTGAGTTCATGAAGGTGTACATGTCGGCGACTTTGCCCTGTACCAGTTCAAATTCGCCGATCGCCTGGCCAAACTGTTTGCGTTCCCGGATGTAGGGTACCACCACGTCCATTGCGGCCTGCATCAGGCCCAGGGGCCCGCCGGAGAGCACGATGCGCTCGTAATCGAGGCCGCTCATGAGCACGCGGGCGCCGTTACCGATGCCGCCAAGGACATTTTCCCGGGGGACTTTGCAGTCTTCAAAAACCAGTTCGCAGGTGTTGGAACCGCGCATACCGAGTTTGTCGAGTTTCTGGTGGCGGCTGAAACCGGGGGAATCGTGTTCAACAATGAAAGCGGTAATGCCTTTGGAGCCTGCCTGAAGATCGGTTCTGGCGTAGATCACATAGGTGTGGGCGTCGGGGCCATTGGTAATCCACATCTTGTTGCCGTTAAGAACGTAGTGCTCGTCTTCTTCACGGGCGTGGAGCTTCATGGAGATAACGTCGGAGCCGGCGTTGGGCTCAGACATGGCAAGAGCGCCGACATGCTCACCGCTGATCAGCCCGGGCAGGTATTTCTGTTTTTGCGCTTCGGTACCGTTGCGGTAGATCTGGTTGACGCACAGGTTGGAGTGGGCACCGTAGGACAAGCCGACGGAGGCCGAAGCGCGGCTGATCTCTTCCATGGCGATCACATGGGCCAGGTAACCCATGCCGGCGCCGCCGTAAGTGTCGTTTACGGTAATGCCCAGCAGGCCCATGGCACCGAGTTTTCGCCAGAGATCCTGGGGGAATTCGTTGTTGCGGTCGATTTCTTCGGCCCGGGGGGCGATTTCGGTGGCAGCGAATCGGTTGACCTGTTCCCGCAGGCTGTCGAGGGTTTCGCCAAGGCCGAAGTTGAGTTCGCTGTATTGAGATTTCATGATCCGTACCTTTGTTTTTGTTGCAAGCTCTGACCGGCTTGATGTTCTAGCTTTCCTGCCGTAGCTCAGCGAGGGCTTCACGACAGCGCGCTTCGTGGTTATCGAGTTCGATTTCCATCATGGCGATGTCATGTTTCTGCTGCTCCAGGGCAGCACGCCGGCGCTGTACCACCTCCAGCGCTTTGATCAGCTGCTTTTCACTGCCTCTGGTGGTTTGGTCCCACAGGGCGAACAACTCCCGGATCTCCGCAAGCGACAGGCCCATGCGCTTTCCCCGCAGGGTGAGTTTCAGGCGCACCCGGTCCTGGCTGCTGTAGATACGGGTCTGGCCGTGACGGGCAGGGCGCAGCAGGCCTTCATCTTCATAAAAGCGAAGGCTCCGGGTGGTGACGTCGAATTCTCTGGCGAGTTCGCTGATGCTGAAGGTTTTTCTGTCGGTCATGTTGTTCCCGCACCGGCTTTCGGTTTAGCATGAAATCTGGTTGAAGTTTACGTAAACGTAAGCCAATCGGTGGCGGGATTCAAGGGAAAAGTGATGCCAGCCATAGACGACCGCGCCCGGACTATTTACGCTGGCGGCCATGCATTTTTGAGAGATCCGGTCGCCGGCCCGGGATTCGGGTGGTGCCGCGAGCATTAACTGGTCATCAGGAGAAGAAGAATGAAACTGACAGATGTTGTTATTCTGGATGGAGCCCGTACCGCCATTGGCAGTTTTGGCGGCAGCCTGAGCTCACTGACGCCCGCCGAGCTGGGCACAGTCGCGGCCCGCGAAGCCATCACTCGCGCCGGCGTACCGGCAGACGATATCGACCACTCGGTGTTTGGCCACATCATCACCACCGGCGCCGCCGACGCCTACCTGGCGCGCCACGTTGCGCTTAATGTGGGTATGCCGAAAAGCTCAGCGGCGTTTAACGTTAACCGTCTGTGCGGCTCGGCTGTACAGTCGGTGATCAGTGCGGCCCAGTTGCTGGTCTTGGGCGACAGCCGGATTGCGCTTGCCGGGGGTGCAGAATCCATGAGCCAGGGTGCTTATCTGCTGCCCAACGTGCGCGCAGGCTTGCGGATGGGCGACGGCCGGACGGTGGACCTGACCATGGGCATTCTGAGCGATCCGTTCGGCAGTGGCCATATGGGGATGACCGCAGAGCGCATTGCCGCGAATCACGGCCTGTCCCGGGAAGAGCTGGATGCCTTTTCGGCCGAGAGTCACCGCCGGGCGGCCAACGCCATTGAGAAGGGTTACTTTGACAGCCAGATTGCCCCGGTAACCGTCAGGCAGCGCCGCCAGGAGGTGGTGTTTGATAAAGACGAGCATGTGCGCCCCGGTACCACAACCGAGAGCCTGTCAGCCCTCAGGCCGGTATTTGCGAAAGATGGCATCGTGACCGCAGGTAACGCATCAGGCCTTAATGATGGCGCTGCGGCAATGGTTCTGACGACGGCTGCGGAAGCCGACAGGCGTGGCCTGAAAGCCCGTGCTCGTCTGGTAGGCTATGCTTTTGCAGGGGTCGATCCGGAAATCATGGGTGTAGGCCCAATCCCGGCGGTGCGCCAGGTACTGGCCAACACCGGCCTGAGTGTGGCAGACCTGGACGTGATCGAGTCGAACGAAGCCTTTGCGGCGCAGGCGCTGGCGGTGAGCCGGGAACTGGACCTGCCGGACCACAAGGTGAACCCGAACGGCGGTGCCGTTGCGCTTGGCCATCCGGTCGGTGCCACCGGCTCCATCCTGATCATCAAGGCCATGGCAGAACTGGAGCGCATCGGCGGCCGGTACGGCCTGATCACCATGTGTATCGGTGGCGGTCAGGGCATCGCGCTGATCATTGAATGTCTGAACAGTTCGGCAGCCTGAGAACTCAGCTGGAAGGCGAATGACATGACCAACACCGTTGACCTGGAAGAACAGACACTGTTTCACGACTCGGTGGCGAAAGTCCTGGCGTCGGAAATAGCTCCTCACTATATCGAGTGGGAGAAAAACGGAATCGCCCCGAGAGCGCTCTGGCGCACTCTGGGGGCAGCCGGCCTGCTCTGTGTGGATGTTCCGGAAACCTGCGGCGGTTATGGCGCACCCTTCCGGTACTCGGTGATTGTGTCTCAGGAACTGGCTCGCATGGGCTTTGGCGCCCTGGCCACCAACGTGATGGTGCACTTTGATATTGTGGCACCCTATCTGAGCCACCTTGGCAACCCTGCGCAGCAACAGCAGTGGCTGCCCGGCATGGTAACGGGTGATGTGGTGGGCGCGATCGCCATGACCGAGCCTGGTGCCGGCAGCGATCTGCAGGCAATCCGGACCAGCGCCGTAAAAGACGGCGATGAGTATGTGCTGAACGGGTCCAAAACGTTCATTACCAACGGCCAGCATGCCGACATGGTGATCGTTGTTGCCAAAACCGATCCCGGGGCCGGGGCCCGGGGCATCAGTCTGTTTCTGGTGGACACCAGCCTGCCGGGATTCAGCCGTGGCCGGAACCTGGACAAGATAGGCCAGCACGCCGGTGATACCTCGGAGCTTTTCTTTGCAGATCTTCGGGTGCCTGCGGCAGCCTTGCTGGGCGAGGAAGGGCAGGGCTTCACGTACCTGATGCGTGAGCTGCCCCGGGAGCGGCTGGTGATCGGTGCACTGGGGGTGGCGGCCGCCCGTGGTTCGCTGGACATGACCATTCGCTACACCCGGGAACGGGAACTGTTTGGGCAGAAACTCAGCCAGCTCCAGAACACCCGGTTTGAGATTGCCCGGATGGAGACGGATTACCGGGTAAACGACGCCTTTGTGGAGCAATGCATCCGCGATTATGAGGCCGGCAACCTGGATGCCCCTACCGCCTCCATGGCCAAGTACAGTGCCACCGAAATGCAGTGCCGGGTCGCCGATGGTTGCCTGCAGCTGTTTGGCGGTTATGGCTATACCACGGAATACCCGATCTCCCGCCATTTCACAGACGCGCGGGTACAGCGCATCTACGGGGGTACCTCTGAGATCATGAAAGAGATCATTGCCCGTTCGGTTCTCGGACGTTAACGGTTGCCGGGCCGGATAGGGCAGCCCTGGCCCGGAGCAGGACAATAAGGAGTGAGCACTGATGAGCGATGATGTGGTAATTGCGGGCTCCGCCCGGACCCCGATGGGCGGCATGATGGGTGCGCTGAGCCGAGTGCGCTCCACCGAACTCGGCGCCACTTCGATCAGGGCGGCCGTAGAACGTGCAGGGTTGCAGCCGGCCGATATTCAGGAAGTGATCATGGGTTGCGTGTTGCCGGCGGGCCTGGGTCAGGCGCCGGCCCGGCAGGCGTCCCGCGCTGCCGGTATTCCGGATAGCAGTGGCTGCACCACCATCAACAAAATGTGCGGCTCCGGCATGCAAGCCGTCATCATGGCCCACGACCAGATCAAAGCCGGCACCAACAACATCATGATCGCTGGTGGTATGGAAAACATGAGCCAGGCCCCCTATCTGTTGCCCAAAGCCCGTGGCGGCATGCGGATGGGGCACGGTCAGGTTCTGGACAGCATGTTTCTGGATGGCCTGGAAGACGCCTACGAAGGCGGCCTGATGGGCGTATTTGCCCAGCGCACCGCCGATAAATTCAACATCACTCGCCAGGCCATGGACGAGTTCGCCATTGGTTCCTTGCAAAAGGCCCTGGCGGCCATCGGTAACGGCTGGTTCCGGGATGAAATCGTGCCGGTTACCGTCTCTGGCCGGGGTGGTGATACCGAGGTCGACACCGACGAACAGCCCGGTAATGCCAAGCCAGAAAAGATCCCGCAACTGAAACCGGCCTTCACCAAAGACGGCTCCGTAACCGCCGCCAACTCCAGTTCCATCAGCGACGGTGCGTCCGCGCTGGTGTTGGCATCTGCCGCCGAAGCCGATGCCCGTGGCCTGATTCCCCAGGCCAGAATCGTGGCTCACGCCACCCATGCCCGCCTGCCGGCAGAGTTCACGCTGGCCCCGATTGGCTCCATTGACAAAGTGGTCAGGAAAGCCGGTTGGACGCTGGATGATGTCGACCTGTTCGAGATCAACGAAGCCTTCGCGGTGGTCACCCTGGCCGCCATCCATGAGCTGAAATTACCTGCGGAAAAGGTCAACGTGCACGGCGGCGCCTGTGCTCTGGGCCACCCCATCGGCTCCTCTGGCTCCCGGATCATCATTACCCTGATCAACGCCCTCAAACAGCGTGGCCTGAAGCGTGGTGTGGCATCGCTGTGCATTGGCGGTGGCGAGGCGACTGCGGTGGCCATCGAGGTGGTCTGAGTTCCGCTCAGAGTCTTCTGGTTTTGGTTTGGGCTCCTGGCCTTCCCGTTGTGCGGGCGGGCTTGCGGGGTGGCTGTTGGATTTTTTTTGGAAAAATAACTCGCTTCGCTCAGACATCTTTTTCCGGCAAAAAATCCAACAACCACCCCGCGCCGACGGGCATTGGCGGGTAGGCGCCCCCACAACCAGAAGGCCAGGAGCCCAAGCCCAAGCCCGATGACCAGGAACCAAGAACGCGTTGACCCCAGCCATGAACCGTAACGGCTGATTTGTTAGGCTTCCGTGCAAACAAGCCATATCACAGGGAGCCAGGCACCGTTGAACAAGCGCCACGAGTTTATTGAAGAATCCCGAAAACAATGGAGTTCCGAACCCGCATTTGTTTTCTCCATGGCCGCTGCAGCCGTCGGCCTCGGGAACCTCTGGCGGTTTCCCTACATGGTTGGGGAAAACGGCGGCGGGGCTTTCGTGGCGGCCTATCTGCTGGCGCTTGTGGTTGTCGTTCTGCCGATCATGATTCTGGAGGTCGCAGCCGGACGGTTGTCTGAGGGCAGTACCGTTCAGACCTTCCGGCAGGTGAACCGGTTCGGGGCCATCTACGGCTGGTTTGTGGTGCTGATCACCATGGCCATCACCAGCTATTACCTGGTGATTACCGGCTGGACGCTGGGCTATGCGGTGGATGCTGCCACGGACGACCTTCGCGTGTTCAGTGAATACAGTGCCGGTTACAACTCGCTATGGTACTTCCTGATCGTAACCGTATTGGCTGCCATCATCCTGGCTCGGGATGTGAAGGCTATCGAGGTCTTCTCGAAAATGCTGATGCCCGTGCTGCTGGTCGTGATGATAGGGCTGGTGCTGTTTGCCTCGACGACGCCGGGATGGGAGCAAACCAAATCCTTCTTCTTTAACGTGGACTGGAGCCGGCTGGCAGACGGTCGTCTGTGGGCGTTTGCCTTCGGGCAAGCCTTTTATACTCTCGCCATCGGGCAGGGATATCTGGTCACCTACGGCAGTTTTATTCCCCGCAAAACCCACGTGCCCCGAGCTTGCCTGGTCGTTGCCGGTACCGAGACCAGTGTTGCCTTGCTGGCGGGATGGATGATCTTCCCGTTCGTGTTCAGTCTGGGCATGGAGCCTACCGAAGGCAGTCAGCTGGCGTTTGTGACCATGCCGCAAGTGTTCGAAGACATGCGTGGTGGTTACTGGGTTGGCGTGCTCTTCTTCGCGCTGTTCTTTATGGCCGCATTCAGCTCCAGCCTGGCAGGCCTGAAGGTGATGATTGCCGCGGTGGCGGAGGAGTTCCGGCTGAGTAACGTGGTTGCAGTGAGTATCGTAATGGTTGTCATGCTAGTGCTTGGTACCGCCTCAGCACTCAGTTTCACGCCCCTTGAATGGACCATTGCCGGTGAGCCGGTGCTGGACGTTATTGATCGTGTGGCTGGTGGCAACGTGATTATCTTCTCCGGAGTATTCGGTGTCGCATTGTTCTGCTGGTTCATCCCGCCCCAACGCATCCGCACGGTTTTGGGTACAGAGAGCCGCTGGTGGGAATGGCGTATTTACCTGATCGGGCGGTTTCTGCCGGTGCTGGTGTTGCTATGGATTGTAGTCACCTACGCGCTCAGTCAGCTTGGCTTTGGTTCCTAGCCTTCTGGTTTTTGGCTGGGTCTGGCTTGGGCTCCCAGCCTTCTGGGTGTGCGGGCGGGTACGGGGGGTATGGGGTATTTTTCTTCTGGGAAAAATAACTCGCTTCGCTCAGACATCTTTTTCCCCGCCAGAAAAATACCCCACACCCACCCCGCAAGCCCGCCCGCACAGCTAGAAGGCCAGGAGCCCAAGCCC
>Ga0209075_1003788_pt1 | contig 12367 bp, 9 predicted proteins | sample Stecom2011_FD_187523 | JGI IMG/M metagenome (GOLD analysis project Ga0209075, IMG submission 187523) | Agricultural soil microbial communities from Utah to study Nitrogen management - Steer compost 2011 (SPAdes) (version 2) | ecosystem: Environmental > Terrestrial > Soil > Agricultural land...
ATCGCCAAAAATATACGCACCATCAACACCAATATTGAAATTCTTATTGATTTTATAGCTTAATCCTAAAAAAGTACGGTTCAGTCCGCCTTCGCCTACATATTGACGTGCTTCGGTAATTCCATTGACGGTGTTGGTATTTTGAACATTATATCCCACAAAAGAATAAGGCATAATTCCTGCTGCAACACCAAATTTTCCCGCAGGAAAAGCAATCGTCAGATAATCAAACGAGCCACTGCTGGTTTTTTCTGAAGCTTGGTTGTTGTTTAGGGTATTACCTCTATAGGAAGCACCAAATGAAAAAGTCGTTGCCAATAAATCGGAATAGGAGGCAGGATTCAGTGTATTGAGGTGTAAACTGTCACGAAAAACAGCTAAAGACCCCATTGATTTGATTTCGTTTGCACCTTTAAAATGTTTGTCGCCAAATCCGTAATAGGAGTAGGGAGAAGCCGTTCCTTGTTGAGCAAAAGAGTTGGAAGCAGCTAATAGAGCGGCTCCGAATATTATTTTCTTAATCATTTGAAACAATGTGTTGATGCAATAAAAATAAACTTTCCAATAAAAAGTTTGGATTGGCAAAGATGCTATTTTTTAGTCGGTTTACCAAAAATTCGGAATTCCCTCCCGTTAAAATTACTGTTAAATTCTCATCCTGATGTTTAAAATGTTCGATAAAAGCTTCTATTTCAGCAATTACTCCATTTAAAACACCTGATTGGATCGAGCCTGAGGTCGTGTTTCCAACAAAAGGATGCAACTCTGAAATCTTTTCTAAAGGCAGGTTTGCCGTGTAATCGTTCAGACTTTTATAGCGCAAAGCAATCCCCGGAGAAATAGCACCGCCGTGGTATTGGTTTTGATTGTTGATAAAATCATAAGTAATACAGGTACCTGCATCAATAATCAGCCTGTTTTGATCAGGATGTTTTAAAACAGCTCCAGAAACAAGTACCATTCGGTCAATCCCCAACGTGTTTGGTGTCGCATACAGATTATCAAAAGGGAGTGATGTTTTGTGCGAAATAATGGTTAATTTTCCTAACTTTTCAAGAGCCTTCAGTGTTTTGTCGGGAAGGTTTCCCACAGATGAAAGAATGATTTCGGTGCCTTCTTTTGTTTGTTGAATTTCTCTTGAAATGTTTTTCACCAACTTATCTTCACTCGTCAAGATGAGATGTTGAAATGTACCATTTTCATACACAGCTACTTTTGTTCGCGTGTTTCCTACATCAATACAAATAATCATAATATTGGGGTATATACTGTACAAAAGTAGTCAATTTTTTTTTAGAAAAGATTAGGATATATTTAAAAAAAGCTTCTATATTTGCAATCGCTTTTGAGGAGGAGTGAGTTCTCCAAAAAATGGTACCTTAGCTCAGTTGGTAGAGCAATGGACTGAAAATCCATGTGTCCCTGGTTCGATTCCTGGAGGTACCACAAAAAAGTAAATTGAGTTTTCAAAAACTCGGTACCTTAGCTCAGTTGGTAGAGCAATGGACTGAAAATCCATGTGTCCCTGGTTCGATTCCTGGAGGTACCACAAAAAAGGAAATGGAGTTTTAAAACTCGGTACCTTAGCTCAGTTGGTAGAGCAATGGACTGAAAATCCATGTGTCCCTGGTTCGATTCCTGGAGGTACCACAAGAAAAAGCACTTCAATTGAAGTGCTTTTTCTATTTTTCTTACAAGCTTTACGATTCTTTCGCAGGTTTTGCCTTTTGTGTTTTATTTAGAATGATTGACAATAAAATATAAAATCCAATGATTGCCGGAATGGCTTCAAACCGGAAAAACAACAATAATAGTGCACAAATTCCCAAGAAAAGAAGCGTTACTTTATTGTCGCTAAGGTTTTTGTTTTTAGTTTTTAAAGAAAACAGCGGAATTTCAGCATTCATAATAAACGCGCTAAAGAAACTGATAAAAACCAAAATATACGGATTGCTAAAAATATCAAACACAAAATCGCTCGAAGTGGTGGCGGTAATCAACGGAATACTCAGAATAAAGAGCGCATTTGCCGGCGTAGGCAATCCAATAAAACTGTCTGTTTGCCGAGTATCGATGTTAAATTTCCCCAAACGCATACAGGCTCCCAAAGTGATGATGAAACCGATAAAAGGCACCAATTTCATATAAAAAGTTTCATCGGTAATATAATACTTTTCATTATTTTCCTGAATATGAGCCAACATTTGATACATAACCACTCCCGGAACTACTCCTGAGGTGACCATATCTGCCAAAGAATCAAGCTGAACGCCCAACGGACTGGAAACTTTTAATACACGAGCGGCAAATCCGTCCCAGAAATCCATAAAAATTCCTACGCAAACCCAAAAGAATGCCATTTGCAGATTGTCGTCAAAAGCATAAACCAAGGCAATCATCCCTGCCAATAGATTTAAAAGTGTAATTGTGTTGGGAATGTGTTTTTTTATTTGCATCAAATTTTATATTTTTATTAATCAAACAAATTTAAACAATAAGTTCTAAGTATTTAAAGTTTATATATTGTAAAATTTTGTAATCTTTGTAAAAATTAATTACGTGAAAAAATCGTTATATATATTGCCTTTACTTTTGTGTGTCACATTTGCAAAGGCACAGACTGCCCGAAAATACTCCAACGAGTTTCTAAACATTGGTGTTGACGCCGCTTCATTTGGTATGGCAAACAGTGTGATTGCTCAAACCGGAGACGTCAACTCAGGTTATTGGAATCCTGCTGGGCTTGTGCATCTGCAAGATAAACAAATTAGTTTGATGCACGCAAGTTATTTCGCCAATATCGCCCAATATGATTACGCAGCTTTTGCAATGCCTATTGACGAGCGAAGTGCTTTGGGGATTTCTGTCCTTCGGTTTGGAGTAGATGATATTATGAATACTACCGAATTGATCGACCAAAACGGAAATATTGATTACAACCGGATTTCGTTGTTCTCCGCTGCCGATTATGCGTTTAATATTTCGTATGCACGGCAACTGTCTGTTGAAGGTTTATCGTTGGGAGCTAATGCAAAAGTTGTGCGCAGGGTTATTGGAGATTTCGCAAAATCGTGGGGATTTGGTATTGATGTAGGTTTGCAATATCATACCGAAAACTGGAAATTTGGTTTAATGGCGCGCGATATTACTACAACTTATAATGTTTGGAACATTAACGAAGCCGAATTTGAGAAAATCAAAGGAGCCGTTGAAGGTCAAAATCAAACGCTGCCTGAAACAACAGAGCTAACTTTACCAAAACTACAATTGGGCGTGGCAAGAGATTTTGCGTTTAATGAGCAGTTTATGTTGACTGCGGCGGCGGTACTTCATACCGAGTTTTACGAAACCAATGCGTTGATTGCTACTTCCGCTTTTAGCATTCAACCTTCTGTTGGTTTTGAATTTGGCTATGATCAGATGGTGTTTGTACGTGCCGGAGTTGGAAATTTTCAAAATGAACTTCAAATTGATGATACAGAAAATGTTACGTTTCAGCCTAATATCGGTTTGGGGTTCAAATATAAAGGAATTCAGGTTGATTATGCGCTGACCGACATTGGCGACCAAAGTGCTGCCTTGTATTCCAACATATTTTCTTTAAAACTCGATTTAGGAATTTTTAGTAAATAAGATGAAAAATAGTCAAAACATATTAAAACAACAAGTCGCTTTATGGATTTGTTGTTTTTCTTTTTTATTCACTCAGGCGCAACCGCAATTTTTGTCTGAAGAGGCAGAAATAAGTGTTTTAACTTGTGGAACAGGCAATGAAATGTATGCGCTTTTTGGACATACTGCATTGCGGGTTAAAGATACTAAACAGCAAATGGACGTTGTTTATAACTGGGGAATGTTTGATTTTGATACACCAAATTTTTATTCCAAATTTATTAAAGGAGATCTGTTGTACTATCTTGATGTGGATCGTTTTGACGATTTTTTAAACCATTATACTTTGGATAACCGAGAAGTAATCGAACAACAACTTTCTTTGACTTATGATCAAAAAATGAAAATATGGGAAGATATCAACGGACAATTACGTTCGGAAGACCGGTTTTACAAATACGAATTTATCCGAAATAATTGTACAACAAAAGTAGTTGACGTTTTGAATAAAGTTTTGGAACAGCCATTGTCAACGGATTTTCCCTCCAATAATCATTCGTATCGATATATTTTAAACGAAGGATTAGACAATCATTATTTTGAAAAGTTAGGAATCAACTTGTTGTTTGGGTACAAAACCAATAAACCCAATGATTTGATTTTTTTACCTATTAAATTGAAAGATGCGATTACTTATAATGCAACTGTTTTAATGTCAGAAAATACACTTAATAACGTGGCAATACCTGACGAAAACAAGTTCAACAGTATTTATCTTTTATGGGGAATTGTTGTACTCTTGGCTTTTGGTTGTTTTTCTAAAAAGTTTCATTGGGTTTATTTTACACTAATTGCTTTATTTAGTCTTTTCTTACTTATTGTGAGTCTTTACACACATCATATAGAATTACATTTCAATGTTTTAATTTTATTTTTTAGTCCATTTTTTTTAGTAGCACTTATTATTCATTCAAAAAAGGTGTTTATTGCTGCAACTTTATTGTCTTTCATAAGTTTATTTTTTATGGGAAAGGAATTGTTGCTGATTTTTTTACCATTGATTTTCTTGCATTTTATTTATACGCTGGCATTCTTTTTGATAATAAAGAATGAAAATCACACAGACGAGAAAAACAAGAAACTTCAAAATGTTTAGTATTTTTAAAAAAAATAAGATCAAACTTAAAGAGATAATTCCGGAAGGATTTATTGATATTCATTCACACGTTTTGTATGGATTAGATGATGGTGCAAAAACACTTGAGGAAACAAAGGATTTACTTAATAGTTTAAAATCCTTTGGTTTTGAGCAGTTTATTGCCACTCCACACACAACACCTTTGGTGTGGGAGAATACCAAGGAAGGTATTTTGGAACAGTATGAAAAAGTGCTTTTAGAAACAAAATCAATACCAAAGAACTTAAGAGTAGCTTCGGAATATTTAATGGACGAATCGTTTTTAAAACGTTTGGAACACGAAAGGTTGTTGACCTTAAAAGATGATTACGTATTGGTTGAGATGTCGTATATAAATCCGCCGATCCAATTGTATGAAATCATTATGCAATTGGCTTCGCAAGGCTACATTCCGGTTTTGGCACATCCCGAACGTTATAATTTTTACAAAAATGACTTTGGAAGTTTCAAACAACTGAAAAAAGCAGGATGTTTGTTTCAAATGAATTTACTGAGTGTAACAGGATATTATGGAAGTGGTATTACAGAAGTTGCAGATTACTTATTAAAACAAAATATGTATGATTTTGTAGGAAGCGATGTGCATCATCAAAAACATATACAGGCATTTTCAGATGCCGTACAAATTAAAAGTGTAGCGGAGCTTGAAAAAATTATGCATAAGAACGAATTGTTCAGAGTAGAATAATTTTTTGAGATAAATCGGAGTTCGATTAATAAAGTGTTAATTGTAATTGCTGCAAGGTTTCTAAAACCTTGTAGCTATGTAATTTCTTATACCTACAAGGTCAAACATTCCGATAGTCCCGAGCTATCGGGATCGGGACTTGCAGGATAAATACAAGGATCTATGGTTTAGATTAATAATAATCGATTCAGGTTATAAAGATAATTAAAACGGCGTCAGAGTTTCAACTCTGACGCCGTTTTAATTATCTTTCAGATTGGGGTTAATAAATCCCTAAAATCCTTTTCCAGAAAGGTTTTTCTGCTGCTTTAGAACCGTAGCCATAGCCATATCCGTAGCCATAACCTTTGGTAACATCCGAATCATTCAGGACAATAGTAAGTTTGTTTAACTTATTTTCTTTGTATAATTCGTTAGGAATGCGCAACATTTCTTTGTCAATTTTATTAGCTCTAACTACATAAACTGAAGCATCGGCATATTTGCTAACAAGAAGTGTATCTGTTACAAGACTTACTGGAGCAGTATCGACAATAATATAGTCATATTGCTGTTTTAATATCTCAAACAATTCTTTGATTTTAGTACTCATTAAAATCTCTGTTGGATTTGGAGGAATAGAACCAGACGATAAAACGTCAAAGTTTTTATAACCATTTACCGGAGTGATGAATTCTTCTATCGATTTGTTGTTGGTACTAATGTAATTACTTACTCCTAATGGGTTTACATTTACATATTCGTATAGTTTAGGATTACGTAAATCCAATCCCATTAATAATACTTTTTTACCAGACAAAGAGAACGTGGCAGCCAGATTGGCTGAAACAAAGGTTTTACCTTCTCCTGAAATGGTTGATGTAACGAAAATCACTTTGCATTCGTCCTCTTTCTTTTCCGATAAAATAAAATCGAGATTGGTACGGACAATGCGGACAGCCTCGGCAGCACTGGATCGACTGCTGATTTCAATCAAATCTGTACTTGACTCAGATGTTGGAATATCTCCCAAAAACGGAACATTGGAATTGTCTGTAATATCGAAACGGTTTTTAATTTTTGTATCCAATAAATTTTGAACGTAAATATAAATAAATGGAAGTAAACCACCGATGACCAAGGCTGCCAAAAGCACAATCATTGTTTTAGGAGCCACAGGTTTGTTTGTGGTAATCGCTTTGTCTATAACTTTAGCATTGGTGTCGGTAGCGGCAAGTGTTATATTTGTTTCTTCACGTTTTTGAAGTAAAAATAAATACAAAGCTTCTTTAACTTTTTGTTGACGGTCAATCATCCGGAACTCACGCTCTTGACGGGGAACTTGTGCTAACTTAGACTGCATTTCGGCTTCCTGACGTTTATAGTCATTTTTAATAATTTGAAGAGAGCCAAGACTTCTTTTTAAACTGGCAGCCAAATTAGCTTTCAAAGAACGGATTTGCTCTTCTGCTCTTATATAGGCGGGGTTAGAGTCGGTTGCACTGTGCGACATTCTTTGTTTTTCAAGAATCAATTGATTGATCTCTTGAATGATACCTTCAGAAGAAACGTCTTCTTTCAATAGTCCCGATGGTACTAAATCATCGTATTTTGTTTTTGAAATATGGTTGATGACTTCATTGACAATATTGATTTTGGTTTCATTTTCCAAAACGGCTCTTTCTACTTCAGAAAGTTTGTCAAGATAGATTTTCACTTCTGTTTGAATATCGGACAGGCTGTTGGTGCTTTTATAACCTTCCACTTCAGATTCTACATCGCCCAATTCATTCGAAATAATATCTAATCGTTCTGAAATAAATTCGGAAGTGTTTTCAGAAATAAAACGCTTGTCTTTAATACCGGCTAAGTTGTAGTTATAAACCAATGTATTTAGGAAATCCGCTGCTTTTTCAGGTGTGTGGTCAATAACGGAAATCTCAATCACACTCGAAGTTTTACTACTTGGAGTGATGTTGAGGCGTTTTTGAAAATTTTCCGCTAAACGCATTTTAGGGAAAACTTTTACTTCAATTTCTTTAAGTTCAGTAACGCTGATTTTGTTTATAACAAAATTACCAAATTCGGAAGAAATGGTTTCTCCGAAAGAACTTTCTCCTAATTTAGTGTCGTTAACAGTTACAGAAAAGTTCGTGTCATTAACATTATTAACGACTATAGTAATTGTTTCGGAAATATTTTTATTTTTCCAAAGAACTTCTATTGGAGTGTTTTTGTATAAATCTACAGGGATAATACCAGAATTATCTATGTACTTAATGTCAAAATTAAGTGAGTCTAAAGTGGTATAGATTAATGTTCTTGATTTTAAAATTTCAATTTCATTTTCTATGTTATTTTTTCCACCACCCAATACACTCATTTCCGAGAAAGCAGTTAGCTGATTGGCTAAATCATTGCTTTTCTCATCTTTGATTAGGATTTTTGTCGCAACATTATAACTTTTCGGCGTGAATTTTATATAAAGTACGGCACAAACTACTGCTAAAAATACACTGAGTACAAACCAACGCCAGTGTACCAAATACTTAAATAACTCTTCCTTTAGATTAATCGTATTTTCCTTTTCTTCAATCATGATTTATTTTCTAGTGTTTGTAAGGATTAATGCAGTGGTGGTTATTAATAATGATATTGCTGTCATGTAAATGGAAACGTTAGGACCCACCGCAGATGAGTTGATACGAGTCTTATTAGGTTCTACGTAAATAATATCATTCTGTTTCAAATAATAAAAATCAGAGTTGATGAAATCTGATTGTGTTAAATCAACACGATAGGTTTTTATAGAGTTGTCATCTTCTCGGGTAATTAATATATTATTTCTTCTTCCATAAGATGTTAAATCTCCAGACAGAGTTAACGCTTCGGGTAGTGTTATGCGTTCAGAAGCGATCGTATGTACGCCGGGTCTGTTGACTTCTCCATTCACAGTAACTTTAAAATTCATAATTCTAAGGTTTATGATAGGATTTTTAATATCTTTAGATATCAAGGTTTGTAAGTTTTTGACGATTTCTTCTTTAGATTTTCCACCCATTTCTACTTTTCCTAAGATAGGAAAATCTACAAACCCCTCTTGATCTACCAGATACAATTGTTGTTGTCTTTGCCCACCTCCTGCTGCATTGTTAGGGTTCACCGTTAAATCAGTCATTAAATTATAGGGAGCAGCAGCTTCGGGGTCTTGTGCAGACACAATAATCATTAATAAGTCGTCTGGCTTAATGATTGTTTCAAATTTATTTGTACTAAAGCTGTTTGTATCAATATCCTGATAATACACAATTCTTTCTCTCGGAACGCATGATGTCATTAAGGCAATTGCCAAGCCTACGGGGATAATAATCCTTCTTTTCATAATTAAGCTAATCTAATTTTTCAAACGATGAATTTAAGCTTTTAAATTCGGGTACTATTTTTTTCATAGTTGCCACGGTATCCAAAATCAGGAATGCCGATGCGTATTCTTTTAATTGTTCAATCTGTTGCGAAATATATTCATAATCTTCGTGAATATCTTGTGCTATCATAATCTTCTCGTGATGCGTTGGCAGTGTTGTTGCACTGTCGTTTAGCAATTCTTCATATAGCTTTTCACCGGGACGTAAACCTACGATTTTGATTGCAATATCTGTTTCCGGTTCCAAGCCGGCTAATTTAATCATTTTAGTGGCTAAATCGATAATTTTAACAGGTTTTCCCATGTCAAAGATGTAAATTTCTCCACCTTTACCCATAGAACCCGCTTCTAATACTAACTGACAGGCTTCGGGGATGGTCATAAAATACCGAATGATGTCCGGATGTGTAATAGTAATCGGACCACCATTTTCTATTTGTTTGGTAAATAACGGAACAACCGAGCCATTGGAACCCAATACGTTTCCAAAACGTGTGGTAATGTATTTTGTGGTTTCGTGTTGTTCATTTTTTAATTTTTGAGTTAAAGATTGGACATATTTTTCAGCAATACGTTTGCTGGCACCCATTACGTTGCTCGGGTTCACAGCTTTGTCGGTCGAAACCATTACAAATCGTTCTGCTTTGTATTTCAATGCCAGATCTGCCATGTGTTTACTACCCAGTACATTGGTAAAAACAGCTTGTTGCGGATTTGATTCCATCAAAGGAACATGTTTGTAGGCTGCCGCATGATAAACAATATCTGGTCGGTGTTCGTTATAAACCTTTTCAATACAAGCAAAGTTTCGGACATCGGCGACGATTGGAATAATCTCAGTTGTAGTTGGGAATTTTGAAATTTCGAGAGAAATCTGATGCAAAGGCGTTTCTGCCTGATCTAATAAGATGAGTTTTTTGGGATTAAATGCAGCTACCTGCCATACTATTTCGCTTCCGATAGAACCGGCAGCTCCCGAAACCAAAATAACTTTGTCTTTTATTTGATCAGATATAACTGTGTTACTGACTTCGATGGGTTTACGCTCCAATAAATCTTCAATTTTAATTTTCCGGATATTGGAAACTACTTTTTTCTGGTCGTTGATATCTGTGAGTTGTGGAAGATTATATACTTTAATGTTATAATCCAAACAGTCTTCAATGATTTCTAATTTATCTTTTTTAGAAAGCGTATCTTCTGCAAAAATTAAGGTATTAGCTCCCAAAGAACGTACTAAAACAGAGGTTTTACGTGTTTTGGATACAATAGGAAGGTTTAAAAGTGTATTGTGTGAGTTTTTTGAATAAGGGTTGATAAACCCTTGTATCTTATGCTTTTTAGGAACTTCTGTATTTAAAGCGTTGGCAACAGCGATGGCTCTTTCCCCGCTTCCGTATATGACAGCTCTTGTTTGGTGGGTTTTTTCTGAATATTCGGTAAAGAAGTCAAATCCCATTTTTACCATTAATCTGAATACCAGTAACATCATATAGGTAACAAAGATACAGATAAACAATACAGTATTCAGAAACAGTCTTTGTCCTGTAAAATAGTCAAATCCTGTATTTATAAGATAAAGACTTATAAAGGCGAATGATTCTATAAAAAATAATTTGGCAGCATCCATAACAGTTGTGTGACGAATGATACCGGTGTAGGGCTTGAAATACAAAAAAAGTAACAAATGTATAAAAACAAAAATACCAAAAGCCGTAAAAATACGACCTGAAGGAGCCACATTAATTCCGATTCCTTTAAGAATAAAGTAGCCGAATGTAACAGAAAATATAACGATCAACAAATCAATCGCAAAGATAATCCAGCGGGGCAAGTACTGAATGTTCTTAAGGCTGGCAAAATTATTTCGTATATTCTTTGTTAGATTCATTGTCGTAAATGATACTTTCTTAAGTGTTTTGCAAAATTATAATAAATTATATTAAAACCTAATTTGGCTTGTCAAAATTACAGTGGACTTGTCAAAATTCCAGTTTTTTCTTTCTCAATTCAAAATTTTGACCCAGATAAACTTTCCGAACCATTTCATCTTCTGCGAGTTCTTCCGGAACGCCGGCTTTTAAAATCCCTCCTTCAAACATCAGATAGGTTTTATCGGTTATCGCTAAGGTTTCTTGTACGTTGTGATCCGTAATAAGAATGCCAATATTTTTGTTTTTGAGCCGCGCCACAATGCGCTGAATATCTTCTACTGCCACTGGATCTACGCCAGCAAACGGTTCGTCAAGCAAAATAAATTTGGGATCGGTGGCTAAAGCACGGGCAATTTCCGTTCGTCTGCGTTCGCCTCCCGACAGTAAATCGCCGCGATTGGTGCGTATGTGCTGCAAACTGAATTCGTCGATCAGTGACTCCATTTTTTCTTCCTGTTCTTTTTTTGACAATTGAGTTAGCTGAAGCACTGAAAGGATGTTTTCTTCAATACTCAGTTTTCTGAACACAGAAGCTTCTTGCGCTAAATACCCGATACCGTGCTGGGCGCGTTTATACATTGGAAAATTGGTTATATCTAGGTTGTTCAGGTAAATGTTTCCAGCGTTGGGTTTTACCAGTCCTACAATCATATAGAAGGACGTGGTTTTGCCGGCACCGTTTGGTCCCAATAAGCCTACGATTTCGCCCTGATTGACCTCTACCGAAATGCTTTTTACTACTTTTCTACCTTTATATGTTTTTACTAAATTCTCAGCTCTTAATTTCATACAAAACTACGGTGTTGCTTCGTTTGTTTTTTCTTTCTTCAAATTACGTTTCGTAATCACTTTGGCGATAAATATACTTACTTCATACAATAAAACCAACGGTATTGATACAATAATCTGGCTGATGATATCTGGTGGCGTTACAACAGCAGCAATAATCAATATCAACACATAGGCATACCTTCTATATTCCCTCAAAAAATCATCGGTAATCAATCCCAAATAGGCCATAAAGAAAATAATGATAGGTAGTTCAAATATCAGTCCAGTTGCCAATGAGGTAGTTTTTACCAGACTAATGTATGAATTAATATCAATCTGATTTTCCACAATAGCACTGACGGTAAAGTTAGTTAAAAAATTAATTGAAAGAGGAACTAATACATAATATCCGAAAAGGACTCCTGAAAAAAACAAGATACTTGATACGAAAAGGAACGATTTGGCGTGTTTTCTTTCTTTGTGATAAAGTGCCGGGCTAATGAATTTCCAGAATTCCCATAGAATAAAAGGAAATGCCAATATGAATCCGGCAGTCAAACAGGTCCAGATCATCACAGATAATTGTCCGTCCATAGTTCGGTTTTGAATTTCAAACGGAAGCTCGTTGTTACAAAAAGATTGATCAAAATCGAATCGCTGAGCAATTTCGCAAAAAAACTGATAGGTAATAAAATCGCCTTCTTTTGGACCAAAAATAATAACGTCAAAGATAAATTTATTAAAAATAACAGCGATTACAG
>Ga0209075_1003789_pt1 | contig 12366 bp, 8 predicted proteins | sample Stecom2011_FD_187523 | JGI IMG/M metagenome (GOLD analysis project Ga0209075, IMG submission 187523) | Agricultural soil microbial communities from Utah to study Nitrogen management - Steer compost 2011 (SPAdes) (version 2) | ecosystem: Environmental > Terrestrial > Soil > Agricultural land...
TAGGCTTACTAAATCGTTATGATGCAAATGTAGAGCTAATTTACCACCTGCTCCCCATTAAAATGTTAAAAGATTAAAAATATCTTTGAAAAGCCTATATTCATTGAGAATATTTTCTGAAAAAATTTAAAATATTCATTTTTATTCACTGAAGATAGGTTCTTAATCCCAATTAATACTTTTATGGGAGTCTTCCAAGAACAGATTAAAAAGAATTTCGATCTCTTCTGAAACAACAATAAGACCCATCATTTTCTTTGGTGCCTCAAGATTGAAATCAGTGATATTGAGCTTTAATCTACCTTCTATTTGCAAATCATTCTTCCTATTAGCCTCTACGTCTACCATATAGGTTTGAGAAACTCCTGCAATTTGAATCTCTACTAAAGCTTCTACTTTATTTCCAACAGAAGTCTTCTTCTTAATTTCTTTTAAAGACAGAAGAATTTGAGGGTGTTCATCGGTTTTTAAAAGTTCGTGGAAATCTCTATTAATCCCTTTTCCTCCACAGTTAAAAAAAGAGTTATCTAAAATTAATGTTGATTTCTTAAATCGAATAACCTCATCCTCTTTTTGATATTGAATTTTGAGAGGATTATTCAGGTTTTTAACATTAAAAACACATTTGAAGTTATTTACATTACTGTTGCCTATTATTTCTAATTTGCTTTGAGGGCTAATGTATATAGTCTTGTTGTTTTCTTCTTTTTGGATAGAGAATGAAGTTAACATTAAAAAAAGTATGAGAATTATAGAAGTCTTCATAGGTTATTAATTCAGACAAATTTACATAAAAAACGAACCCCAATGTATCCAATTTTCAGGCCACATATAGGGTTCGCTAATTCAAATATTAATTTTAAAGATTTAGAAGCTAATAACAGCCTCGGCTACTAAGCCATCAAACTTACCATCGTTTAGGATGCTACCTGCACTATATCCTTTGTGGCTTTGGCTTACGTATTCTGCTTTCAATAGAATGTTTCGAGTCATAAACCATCCAGCTCCCACTTGAAATCTAGATATTTCAATATCATCTCCACTAATATCTTCAGAGTCTACTTTATTATATCTACCACCTAGGAAGAAGTTTTCATTGTTCCCAAATCTATAAATCAACTCTGCAGCATATTGATTTGCAACTCTTTCGTCAGTTTCTGCTTGAGTTTTACCACTAGTTCTTTCATAAGTTCCGAAAAACTCTAATCCTTTATATTTAATGAAAGGGTTGAACATTACTGCAGTAATTTGGTTACCCATTTTTGGATCATATCTCCCTGATCTGAAAGCTGCAGCTGGTTTTGCTCCTTCTGCTTCCAATACTAAATAATATCTAGATCCTGCTCTATCTGCTGAGTACAAATAAGAGTTTGCAACTTTTCCAGTAGTGTAAACAGATCCAGTTAATCTAAATCTTAGATCGTTATTCACTTGTTTGTCATACCCTAACTTAGCTAAGAAAGATGCTCCTCCAGAGCCTGGGTTATCTACAGATTGATTTAGTTTTCCGTTTGTAAAACCAACCATTCCTATAAATCCATCTCTTCGGTAATATACTTCTGCTCCAACTTCAGTAGTAAAAGCATCCATAATCAAGTTACCTACAAAAGGGTTGTAAATAGCTTGGGCGTTGTCTGTTCTTCTAAAGTGAGCATCTCCATAGTTGTTTTCCATGTGCCCTACTTTAATAGTAGTGTACTTCATTAGGTTGTCAAGAAATCCTTCCTCGATAAAATTTAATTTATCTATTTGAAAGTATCCTCCCTTTACATATGGCTCTGGGTGGTGACGAGAAGATAGATAAGTACGCAAGTGCATTCTAATTCCATCGTAAAGTGCCACGTCAATATCAAGGTTTGCCGTTGCAAGGTTAAAGTTGTTTCCTATGTCTACCAATGGAACATCCCCAGAGTTTTCATGGCTCATTGCTTGAAACTGAAGCGTAGATGACCCTCCAATTCTCACTTTCAACTCTTCGAAAGTAGAAACTGTATCCTTTGGTGCTTCAAAAACATTAACTCCAGCTTTATCAGGCTCTCTATAATTATCTATACTTCTACTGTTCTTCTGAGCATACATATTAGTTCCTCCTAGAACCAATAGTGCTAACGCTAAATTCCTAAAATTTGATTTCATATTAAATTTGTTTAATGGTTTGTGTTTTATTTATTTTCAGTTATTTAAAAACTGTTTTAAATTCTATTTTTACTTCGTCACCTGTAGTAACGGTTCCTAATAATGCTTTGGGTGGATCCACCCCAAAATCGGTCATCTTAAAGCTTTTACTTCCTTTTAAAATAACTTGACTTGAAGCAACTTCTATGATAAAATCCAATCCAGTGTTTTTAGTCACTCCTGCAATAGTTAGGTTTCCAGTTACACTCACTCGGTAATTATTATCATTTAGTTTAGAAATAGACTTCACCTCTTTCATATCAAATGAAATACTTTTATGCTTATTTGTTTTTAAAGCTTTGTAGGTGTTTTTATCCATTCCACTCTTTCCACTCTTAAGACTTTCAGTTTCAACAGAAACTTGCAATAGCTTAATTTGCAATTGGCCTGAACGATCTAAAGCCAATTTTCCACTTTGCTTTTCTGCTTTAACATCCCAATCGTGAAGATTAGATGTTCCAAAAACGGTCAATTCTGAAGTCGCATTGTTTAAGCTATACTCTTGCGCATAGGTTTGGCTAACAAAAAGAGTTAATGCAAATAATAAAGTCTTACTTAACAGGGCTATTTTTCTTGTGGTTTTCATAAGGCATCGTGTTTATATTACATTGCAAATATATCTGGTGTTTTGAGCTGAATAAATGATTAATATCAGGTTAAAGAAAAACATGACATCCATCATATTTACAAGGGTTGACTATATTAACAGACTTGTAGTTACAAGAGTAATTTATCTTATTTAAATGAAGAAATCAAGCGTATATCAATATCTGAAAAAAATCAAGTTCTTACAATTTTGAACTATGACAACTATAAAAGTATTTCGAATTAAAAGCCCTGTTACAATATAAAAAACGGTGCCCGAGCGGAGCCGAGATCACCGTTTTAAATGCCTGAATGTTTTTTGAAAGTAATTTATTCTATTAATACAGTCCAATCCTAATGCCCATGTCCCCCATCTTCTTCAACCTGCAGTAAAACGAAGCCCCCTTTAGTTAGAAATTTGGCATCCTTAGGCAACTCTGTTTTAAAACTCGTATATCCTTTATAATTTGAATCAATCTTCACTTCTAAAGGAGTTAACATATACTCGTCTTTACTTTCATTTTCTAATAAAAGCACGTAGTTCTTACCTTCAAATTCAACAACAGCATCTTCAGGTAATGCCATTTGATTAGTAACTCCAGTAATTATATCAGCTTCAACAAACATACCTGCTGCAAAATTAGTTTCATTGTCTTCATCTATATGCCCATGAACCATAGCCATTCGAGTTTTAGATTCAATACTAGTGCCCACTAAATATACGTCTCCTGTATAGTTTTCTTTAGAAGCCTCTGGAACTCTAAACACAATTTCTTGCCCTTTTTTCAATTGCAGTAAATCTCTTTCAAAAACATTTAATTCTAAATGGATATGATCTGTATTCATTACTTCCATAATCTTATCTGCAGGCGAAACGTAGGTTCCCATATTCACCATGACTTGAGTAATATATCCATTAATGGGGCTGTAAATATTTACTGCCGACACTATATTTCCTTGAAGCACAGAAGCTGTATTAATATTTAGCATCTGTAAACTTTTTATCAGGCTATTGGCACGAGCCGCTGCAGTTTTATATTCACTTTCTGCTTTTAAATAACTTTTCTCTGAAGTGATATTCTCTTCAAACATTGTCTTTTGTCGTTCGTACTCCGATTTCAAATAGGAAAGTTGTTCTGCTGTTTCTAAATAATTTTGCTGAATGGTTATAAACTCGGGATTTTCCAAAGTAACTAGTCGATCTCCTTTTTTAACTATATCCCCAATTAGCAAAGGTGTGTCCTTGACGTAGCCTCCTGAAAATGCACTAATAACCGCTCTGTTTTGTGGTGGCACATCAATTATTCCATTCGTATGAATAGTCTTAGCAAAAGGCTCCTGTGTTAAATTTCCAATTTCCATTTTAGCACTTTCAAACTGTGCTTTTGAAACATGAATTGACTCATCTTTTTCTTCAGTTGAAATAGGCTTGGCCTCTTCACCCTTATTACTGTTGCAACTCAAAAGAAACAGTGTGCTAAACAGAAAAATATATTTTATTAAATTCATAATTAAAGTTTATAAAGTTAGATAGTTGATGGCTATAACAGTTTGATTGTATTTATTGAGGTTATCGAGATACTGCAACTCGATTTCATAAACGTTTTCAAGGCTTTGTATATATTGAAAAAAATCTATTTCGCCATTCTTAAAACTCCCGTTTGCTGTTTTTAGAATTTCTTCGGATAGAACTTTGCCTTCCTCTTCATAGTATTTTAAAGCCTCTTCATATTTTGCAAGTTCACCCATTAATTGTGCTTGCTTTGAACTAAACTGAAGTTTATACTCCTCTGCTTGATGTTCACTAATCTCCACTGCGATTTTCGATGCCTTGATTTTAGATGCATTCCCACCAAAAAATAGCGGGATTTTTAAACCTATTTGATATTTATAAAGGTTTTCATTTAAACTTGAATTGCTTCCTAACGAATATGAAAAGCTTATATCCGGCAATAATTGTTGCTTTTCCAGACTACTTTTAGTCCTGTAAAACTCACTTCTGCTATTAAAATATTCTGTTGCAGGATGTGACTCCACACTTTCCAATGAAAGAGAAAGCTTCTGCATTGGCTGTCTTTCTAATTGCAAAGAATCCTTTGATTGTAAAATAGTTTCTAACTGATTCAATGCAATGTCGATATCTTCTTGACTTTGCAGATAGTCGGTTTCCGTTTTCTTCTGTTTTGCTCGTGCTGTGATTTTTTCAAGGTAGTTGGTTTCACCCAATTCAAATCTGCGTTGCGCCGAATGAGCAAAGTTTTTATAAAGACTATCTAATTTCCTATACACTTCGGCTTTATTACTTTCATATTGAAACTGATAGAAATATGCAGCAACCATCCCTTTGGTCTTCCGAATTTGAAGCTGGTGTTGATTATTTTGCATTTCAAACTGCCTACGATTTAGTTTTTTCTGCGTAAAATATACCGTTGGAAAAAGAACATCTTGCTGTACTCCAAATATGTCTAAAGGAAGATTATTGGGAGCAATATTGTTTTCGTCATATTCATAAAACACATAAGTTTTATCTAAACTAAAAGCACTTCCTATTAGTGCTTCTGCCTCATCTTTTTGAAGCTCTGAAGCTTTAACCCCAAGATTATTCTCTAAAGCAATTTGCTGTAACTCCTCTAAAGATTTCGGAGAATTTTGTGCCATTCCCGTTACTCCAAGGAGTAAAAGCAAAATGGTAACTGGTAAAGTTTTACCGAAGTTTTTTGATGAAAGTTTTTTCTGATTTGAATCATAAATAGAATACAAAACAGGTAGAACAACCAAGGTTAGTATAAACGCACTAGCCATTCCTCCAATTACCACAGTCGATAAAGGACGTTGTACTTCGGCTCCTGCTCCTGTTGAAATTGCCATTGGCAGAAAACCTAATGCAGTTGAAGCTGCTGTAAGTAAAACAGCTCGAAGTCTATCTTTTGCTCCTTGAATAATCATTTCATGTGTATCTTTAATTCCTTCTTTTTTGAGTTCTTTGAAATGTTCTATTAGGATTATCCCGTTTAAAACCGACACTCCAAAAAGTGCGATAAATCCAACTCCTGCCGAAATACTAAATGGCATATCGCGCAACCACAGCAATAAAACACCACCTACTGCAGATAGAGGAATTGCCGAATATATCATCAATGCCTCCTTCACTGATCGCAACCCAAAGTATAGCATCACAAAAATCAGCAACAACGCAATCGGAACAGCAATATAGAGTCGCTGTTTGGCACTTTGTAAGTTTTCAAATTGTCCACCGTAATCTATAGTATATCCCACGGGAAGTTTTATGTTTTCGTCTATCAACTTTTGAACATCGTCAACAACACTTTGCAAATCACGATTTCGAACATTAACTCCAACAACAATTCTGCGTTTAGTATCGTCTCTAGAAATTTGTGCAGCACCTTTTGAATACTGAATATCTGCAAGTTCTCTCAAAGGAATTTTCGCTCCAGAAGGAGTGTCTACATATAAATTCTCGAGATTAGCAATATCATTTCTGAGGTCCTTATCAAGTCGCATTACTAAATCAAAGCGTTTTTCACCTTCAAAAACGCTACCTGCAGTCCTACCTGCAAAACCCATAGAAATCATTTGGTTTAGGTCTTCTATATTTAGCCCATATCGCGCAATTTTAGCTCTGTCGAATTTCACATTCATTTCAGGCAAACCAGCAACTTTTTCCACAATTATGTCATCAGCACCTTCTACGTCTACAATCAAGTTTTTAATTTGATGAGCCTTTTTATCAAGTATATCGAGGTCTTCACCAAAGATTTTAATTGCTATATCGGCACGAACTCCTGTAATTAATTCATTAAATCGCATTTCAATTGGTTGAGTAAATTCTATTTCCATTCCTGGAATAACTGAAAGTGCTTCTTCAAATTTATCAGCCAATTCGTTTTTAGATTCTGCAGAAACCCATTCACTTTTAGGTTTTAGAGAGATAATAACATCGGTCTCTTCCATCGACATAGGATCTGTCGGGACTTCTGCAGCACCAATACGAGTTACTACTTGATCTACTTCTGGAAAGTTTTCTAGCAGTATTTTTTCTATTTGAGTAGTGATTTCTATAGTGTTGCTTAGTGAAGTTCCTGTTTTTAACACGGGTTGGATTACAAAATCACCTTCGTCTAATGTTGGGATAAACTCACTTCCCATGGTAGAAAAAATATAGCCTGCACCAACAAGCATAAAGACAGCTATAGCTATCACTAATTTTTTAGCACTAAGAGCCCATCGAATTATTGGATCGTAAAGTCGATTCAAGAAATTCATGATTCGTGTAGAAATGTTTTTTGAAGAAGCTTCTGTAGGCTTTAAAAATATTGCTGCTGCAACTGGAACGTAGGTGAAACATAGCAGCATTGTTCCGATCATCGCAAAACTAAATGTAAGTGCCATCGGCCTAAACATCTTACCTTCTACCCCGCTCAATGATAAAATTGGAATAAAGACGATTAGAATAATTAATTGACCGAAGATAGCTGCATTCATCATTTTTGAAGTTCCTTTTTCTGCAATATCTTCTTGAAAAGCCCTTCTTTCTTTTGATGAAAGTGTTTTCAACTTCAGGACATTTTTATTAATCTGAAAAGCGACAAATTCAACGATTATTACTGCACCATCTACAATAATACCGAAGTCAATTGCCCCCATACTCATCAAATTTGCATCTATATTAAATAGATACATCATCGATAGTGTGAAGAGTAACGATAGTGGAATTACCGATGCTACAACCAATCCAGAACGCAGATTTCCCAAAAGCAATACCACTACAAAAATCACGATCAAAATTCCGAGGATTAGGTTTTCTGCAACTGTATATGTGGTTTTTGCAATTAGCTCACTTCTGTCAAGAAATGGATTAATGTAAACTCCTTCAGGTAGAGTTTTCGAAATCTCTTCAACTCTTTCTTGCACGGCAGCAATCACTTTATCTGAATGCCCACCTTTAATCATCATCACCTGTCCTAACACTTTTTCTCCTTCCCCATTTCCAGTAATAGCACCAAAACGCAATGCACTTCCAAACTGAACATTTGCTACATCCTTCACATATATTGGAAAACCATCATCATTTTTCACGACAATATTTTTGATATCGTCTAGAGAGGTTACCAATCCTTCTCCCCTAATAAAATAGGCCTGATTACTTCTTTCAATATAGCCACCTCCTGAAATGCTATTGTTTTTTTCTAAAGCAGTATAAATTTCTCCAGCACTAATGCCCATGGCATTCAGCTTATTGGTGTTTATGGCTACTTCGTATTGTTTTAGGTGACCTCCCCAAGTGTTGACTTCTACAACACCAGGAATTCCGGAAAGTTGTCTTTTTACAATCCAATCTTGGATTGTTCTCAATTCTGTTAGTGAATATTTGTCTTTGTACTCAAGTTCTACGTCTAGAATATATTGGTAAATTTCTCCAAGTCCAGTGGTAATAGGTCCCATTTCTGGCGTGCCAAAACCTTCAGGTATTTTCTCTGCTGCCGATTGGATTTTTTCGGCGATGAGCTGTCGTGGCAAGTACATTCCCATATCTTCTTCAAAGACGATGGTCACCACTGAAAGTCCGAATCTAGAAATAGATCGGATTTCGAGAACTCCAGGCAGGTTGGCCATTTCCAACTCCACAGGATAGGTAATGAATTGCTCCATATCTTCGGTGGATAGATTACGAGAAGTAGTAATCACTTGCACCTGATTGTTGGTGATATCTGGAACTGCTCCAATAGAAATTCGAGTAAGAGAAAATATCCCAAAAACGATGAGCGCCAAAGTAAAAAGCCCAACGATTAGTTTATTCTTTATACTGAATTGTATAATTTTTGTTAGCATAATTAAAAGTGTCCTTTAGTTTTTTAACAGGTAAGTACATTCTAAATTCAATAAAATAGAAGTAGGTAATTTGGCTTGATAATAGTCTAAACACAGACTATAAAAACCTTTATCATAAACCACTAAGGAAGTTATTTCTTAGTAATTCTTATTTTAATTATGCAAATTGAGGAGGTTGAAAGATAGATGCTCTTTCTAGGAATGAATATAAATCTTGATAGTAAAAATGCTGATTAACTGTAGAAGTAACTACTGATTTTTTCAACGGAAACTCATAGCCTATTACAATTACTTCGGCCATTAAATGATTGCAGCTATTATGCTGAAACGGAAGTTTTTCATGTTGCGACTTTTCCTCTTTTTGATTTTGCTGGTGTTCTGCTCTTAACTCACCATAGTGTTTTTCAAAAAAAGTTAAAAAATCATCTCCATATTCTTCAGAATGGTATTTAGCATGTTCTACCAAGTCTGACATCATGAAAATATCAGCCACACCAAACCCAATGCTTTGGAAAAAGACCAGTAGAGAGAGCGATATGGAAATAAGTATGTTCATTTTGATTCACAAATTTACAATTTCAAATTCATGTAGCACGTGATATTTATCAGTTTATATTTAGAAATTATTTTTTATATATACTTTCAATCACTGTTGTCCGATTAAAATATTACAAAACCCTATCTAAACATAAATAACGAGAACTTAAAGTGGGTTTATTAAGAGACACCTTGCTATTATATCGATCACTAAGGCTTGAAAGCTAGAAAGAATACCTAATAAAATTATCTTGACTGTCAATCAATTGAGTAGCCAGTCTTGTGTCTCACGTATATTAGTAGAGCGGTCTTAAATCTTAGTTGGACACGACTAATTATAATATGTGAAAAAATGTCGAATCAGCCTCATAGATAGTCCATGGATAGTCCATGGATAGTCCATGGATAGTCCATGAGAACCTCAGTAGTATCTTTATTAAATTTAGTGATTTAAAAACGAAATATTTTAAAAATATCACTGTTGCCCAACTAGAGTTCGATGACCTCAGTTAAAACTACACCAAAGGGCTTTCGAGAGATTGCCACGATGTGAACTTCCTTTTCATTCAATTTAGAGCCAAAACAAAATAACTTCTACAATTTATAAACTTTAAACGGTATATTTACAGAGCTTTACTTCAGCCTTGATTCTTCTTAATTCTAGTAGTCAAATCGGCAGTTACATGCCGAAGTATCTTGTTTCTTTCCTCTAACCTGCTGGTTTATATTATATCTTAGGCTCTATTGACAGCTTACTTGTTTTCACTATTAAATTATCTTCTTCAGAGTTCAACTTTCTAAAGCGTCTCGAAGGCCTATATCGCACCAAGCGAATGGCATTGAGGATTACTAAAAGCACACTTAATTCGTGAACCAACATGCCCGATGCCAAGTTTACATTTTTAGTCAATACACCTGCCAATAGTAGCGCCACTGTTCCGACAGCCAAAAACATATTTTGTTTCATATTGCGAATGGTCGCTTTTGAAAGCTGTAGTGCGTGAGGCAATTTCTCCAGATTATCGGCCATTAAAACCACGTCGGCAGCTTCCATTGCCACGTCTGTTCCGGCAACGCCCATCGCAATTCCTACATCAGCAGTGGCAAGGGCAGGAGCGTCGTTGACACCGTCTCCAATCATCGCCAAGTTCCGACCTTTTGCCATGCACGACTTAACCTTCTCTGCCTTGTCTTCAGGAAGTAATTCCGCATAAATACCATCCAATCCCAATTGTTTGCCAACAATATTAGCGGTGTGCTGGTTGTCTCCAGTTAGCATCACTAAATGATTTACTCCAATGGATTTTAGCTGATGGATGGTGTTGCTTGCTTTCTCTCTAATTTTATCGGCAATAGATATCACACCCAAAATCTTTTTGTCATCAGCAATGAAAACAGCTGTGTTTCCAGCTTTTTCTCGAGCTGTAGCGTAGTTTTCTACTTCAGAATCGATTGCGATATCTTTTTGTGAAAGTCCTTTTCGATTTCCGATGTAAAGGGGTTTATTATTTAAAACTACCTCAATCCCTCGACCTTTAAGTACAGTGACTTCTGAAGGTTCATGCACGAGTTTCAAACCTTTCCTTTCGGCTTCTTTTACAATGGCTCTTCCTAAATGGTGTTCTGAGATTACTTCAGCTTCTGCAGCCATCATCAACAACTCTTCATCACTAATAACAAATCCTTTAACGGCAGTTACCTCCGGGCTTCCTTGCGTTAGTGTTCCGGTTTTGTCGAAGACCATCGCGTTGATTTTCGCGAGGTTTTCCATCACTTCACCACCTTTGATCAGAATTCCGTTTCGCGCGCCATTTCCAATTCCAGCTACAATCGATACGGGTGCCGAAATCACTAAGGCTCCTGGACACGCAATAACTAAGAAGGTCAGCGCTAAATGAATGTCTTGGGTAATAATCCACACCAAAATGGATAAGACCATAATTCCTGGTGTGTAAATAGTTGCAAACTTCTCTAAGAATCGTTGGGTTTTAGCTTTTCCTTCTTGAGCTTCTTCCACCAATTCGATGATTTTAGAAAACGTAGTATCCTCGCCAACATGTTCAGCAATTACTTCGATATATCCGCTGTCTAAAATACTTCCGCTAAAAACTTGATCGTCTTTAGTCTTGCTTGCAGGAACAGATTCTCCAGTAATTGCAGCTTCATTCACAGACGCTTTTCCAGAAACAATTCGACCGTCGATTGGGATTTTCTCTCCCGTTTGAATGACGACCAAGTCGTTTTCCACAACTTCATCAGCGTTGATAATAGAGCGAATGCCATCACGAATTACAGTTGCTTCCAGAGGAGCCATTTCCATCAGCGATTTAAGTGATGCTCGGGCTTTTTCTAAAGAGCGTCCTTCTAGAAATGCTCCAAAAAGGAATAAGAAAGTAACCGCTGCCGATTCGACATATTCGCCAATAATGAGCGCGCCAATAACGGCGATGGTTACTAAAAGCTCAATACTGAACATTTTTTGTCGCGAAGCTTGCCACGCTCTTAAAACGGTTGGAACTCCCGCCACTATAGAAGCTGTAATTAATAGCGCATCTAATACTGTTTGGTTTCCGCTTAAAAGATACACGGCTAATGCAGCAAGAAGTAAAGCTCCTGCTGCATACATTAACCTATTTACTTGTTGTGATTTCATTGTGTTATCGTCTGTTTTTTATGGTTATTATGATAAAACTGGAAAGCCTACTTTTTCGATGACTTCAACCAATCGATCGGCAGATACCTTTTCTTCGTCATAATCTATTTTTACTCTGCTGGAGTTGAAAAGTACTTTTGCATTATCAACACCAGGTTCTTTCTTTAACACACCTTCAATCCTGGTTATACAACTTGGACAGGTTAGTGTTTCTAATTGGAATCTTTTTGTTTTCAATGTTTTTGAAGTGTTCATTTTATATTGTTTTATACGTTATTAATTTATTGATTTTACTGGGTAACTATCGAGATGGGTTTTGGTCCACCTCGATAGCTTTTATCATTTTATTAGTGAGCAAGATCTCCGTGCAATACGTGCTCTAGGAATTCTAAAGTATGTGTGTATTCTACGTAAGCGTGTACATACGCCCGTCCTTGTTCAACAGAATCGTTTTTAGTCTTGTGAAGCTTCATCACTTCGGCATAGCGTTCTCTAAGGACTTCTTCTAAATGTGTCGTTACTGTTTTAACCACACTTTCAACCTCATTATCTGCAATGGAGTTATC
>Ga0209075_1003791_pt1 | contig 12361 bp, 12 predicted proteins | sample Stecom2011_FD_187523 | JGI IMG/M metagenome (GOLD analysis project Ga0209075, IMG submission 187523) | Agricultural soil microbial communities from Utah to study Nitrogen management - Steer compost 2011 (SPAdes) (version 2) | ecosystem: Environmental > Terrestrial > Soil > Agricultural land...
TCTACTTTATAACGATTAATACCTATTACAAAAATATCTTTTTCTAAATCATCGGTAATAAGTTCTCTAAAGAAATTCACGTAAGAAAGTAGCCCTGTATTTTCTCTATTTTTAATATGTTTTTTTGACACTTTTTCTACCTCTTTAAATTGTGTATAACCCGAAAAGAAACTATTTTGATAATTATAAGCTTCTAACGACTGGGCATTAAATTGTACTTGAAATGTTTGTAAATGAAAGGTGATGAGGTATCCTAAATTTTTATTTTCAATTTCAATAGGCTTGTCGCTAAAAGCTGTTAACGTATTTGTTTTAGTATTAAAGTTAAAAAACACATCTTCTTCGTTTTTTAATTTAGAACGTTTACCATTGGGTGTAGTACCTAAGAAATAGGTTTTAAATGCTTTCATCATTTCTTTTCGAGAAAAGGGCGATTTATCAATAATCAACTCGTCTAAAAGCGTATCGTCTTTTTTTAAACGGATTGAAAGATTGGTTTCACTTGCAACATTTGTTGTAATATGATAATCGTATCCATCAGCCACAACGATAAGTTGATTGGAGCGTTGCAAAGGCAATTCCATTTCGAAAACTCCTTCCCTATTTGTTTGAGTTGCTAAACGGGTATTATCAAAAAAAACCGCTGCTTGATCAATAGGTTTTCCAGAATCATCATCAACGACAACTCCCTTTATAACTTGAGCTTGAGTTAACACAACAAAACCTAATAAACTAAAAAGTAAAAAAAAGCACCTCATACAGTAAAAGTATAAAATTAATCCTATAACAACCTTTCAAAAATGAAAAAATCCTTTATTCATTTTCGCCACAATTCAATCGTAAGAAATTTTGTAACTTTATAGAAATAAAAATTAACAAGTAAAATGAATCATTTAAAAGATAAAGTCGCCTACATTACAGGTGGATCAAAAGGTATTGGATATGGAATTGCGGAAGCACTTTTAAAAGCGGGTATGAAAGTCGCAATTTCTGGTAGAAATACCGAAGCTATACAAAAAGCAAAAGAGCAATTGGGCAGTGAAAATATTTTAGCTTTAGTTTCTGATGTCCGAAATTTTGAAGAGGAACAAAAAGCTACCGCCACTATTTTAAAAGAATTTGGCAAGATAGATGTTGTAATTGCCAATGCAGGTTTGGGTAAATTTGCACCTGTTCACGAAATGAGTTTAGAGGATTGGAACGCGATGATTGATACCAACCTAACAGGCGTTTTTCATACTTTAAAAGCAACTGCTTCACAACTTATTGAAAATAAAGGTCATTACATATCGATTGCAAGTTTGGCAGGCACTAACTTTTTTGCTAATGGAGCCGGCTATAATGCGTCGAAATTTGGTGTGGTAGGTTTTACCCAAGCAGCCATGTTAGATTTAAGGACTCACGATGTAAAATGTACAACGATTATGCCAGGTTCGGTTACTTCGCATTTTAACGATCACGTACCCAATAAGAACGATGGTTGGAAAATTCAACCTGAAGATATTGGTCAGTTGGTGGTAGATTTGTTAAAAATGAATCCTAATGTATTACCAAGCAAAATTGAAGTGCGACCTACAAAAACCTCTAACGATTGATTTTAAAAATCCAATTCTTACATAAAAAAAAACCTACGACTTATTATCATCGTAGGTTTTGTTGTTTAAAGACTCATAAACTACTTAAAATCAGCATCAGAAACCCCTTCGTCGATTTTAACTGAAGTTGTCTTGAATTCTACCTCCATGCCTGGAGCTAATGGAAGAGAAATGGTGTGTGGTATTTTCACCCCTTTTATTTCTTTATAATCTCCATAAGTCGAAATCAGTTCAAAAGACTGACCTTGAATCTCTCCAGCTTCGGTTGATGCTACTTTCAAGCCCGACTGAGTGTTGTAATAAACAGTATTTTGCTCTTTTTTCAACACATATACATCTTCTCCATTAAAAGTTTCGATACTGGTTAATTCAAAAGTATCTGCATTTTCCAAATCATACAATTCACTAAATGTAACTTTTGTTTTCTCTTGAGCTTCTTTCAAATCATCTCCCGTAAGCTCTTGTCTTTGACCTTGAGCTGAAATATATCCCATGGTAGGCGTGATGACTTGTTTCATCAATTCCATCCCTCCACCATTTAGAGACATCATAAAACGTCCGTCTGATGTATTGATTGTTTTCAATGTTATTTCCATACCTTGGAACGTTCCTTTTGCTTCTATGGCTAATGATTTTACAGCTTTAAGCTTTTGCGTACCACCTAAAGCAATGATATGATTTTCAATAACCGTTTTAGAAGTTATTCCAGCTGGAATTGGCTTGGTAAAAACAGGTCTTTCCACTTGATTTGCAAAACGGTCGTAATAATTTACTTGATAAGGCAATTTTTCTAAAGCATCCGCAACATCTGCACCTTTGCCTGCAACAACGATACGCAAATTATTCTCCAAAAAATACTTATTAGCCACCCTTTGTACATCTTGAGGTGTTACTTTATTGATGTTCTGAATAAAGTTTTCATAGAAATTACTTGGTAAATTTTGTGTTCTAGTACGCAAGGCAAATGAAGCAATAGTGCCAGGTTTTTGAGTTTCCATAACAAAGTTTCCAATGAATTTAGCTTTTGCCAGCTTTAATTCTTCTGTTGTAGGAACTGTTGTTCTCACTTTATGAATTTCGTTCATAAATTCAACAACTGCTGAGTCTGTAACAGTATTTCTTACCGAAGCAGCTGCTCTAAACTTGGTAGGATATTTGTTGGCTCCAGCTGATGAATAAGCACCATAAGTCCAGCCGTGTTCTTCTCTTAGATTCAAAAACAAACGACCTTCACCACCGCCACCTAAAATTTGGTTTGCCATTAACAATGGGAAATAATCTGGATGCGACATTGGTAGGTTATAGGTATTTACCAAGGCAATTTCGGATTGAACTGCATTGGGCATATCCACAAAATCAATTTGTGTTTTGTTAACATTAACTGGTTCTGGGAAATTTGACTGAGGCATTGGGGCTTTTTTCCAGTTTTTAAAAAGTTTTTTTACTGACTTTTTTACCTTTTTGTAATCTACATCTCCAACAATAATGAGATATGCCTTTTCAGGAACAAAATAATCTTTATAATTCTGTTTCACATCCTCCAAAGTGATATTTTGCAATGTCTCTTCAGTAGTAAATTCTCCATTTGGATGATTTTTACCCCACAGCAATGCGTTTTCCACACGAGACGCGATTGTTGAAACAGATTTATCTGCATTCTTCAATCCTTCAATCGCATTTTCTTGTTCGGTTTTAAAGTCTTCTTGTGTAAACAATGGATACAAAGCTCCTTCTGCCATCAATTCTAGAATTCGATCAGAATATTTAGACAAACCTGATGCAGCGGCTCCTGAACTCCAAAAACTGATGTTAGCTCCCAAGAAGTCAATCTCTTCGTTAAATTTATCTTTCGGGGTCTTAAGGGTACCGTTGCCTACCAAAGCACTTGTCAAAGATGAAACTCCTTTTTTATCACCTTCAACATACGGAGGCACATCTACGGTCAGTGTATAACTTACACGAGGTAATTTATGATCTTCAACTATCAAAACCTGAAGTCCATTTTTCAATTTGAACTCTTTTGGTTGTTGAACATGAACCGTAGGCATGGGACCGGCTTGAGGTTGCGGTCTTTTAATTTGAGCTTCGACTGTGCTTACCAACAATACAGAAGCTACCAATAACAATATCTTTCTCATTTATAAAATTCTTCAATTAATGTCTAAAATTACTCTGTTGCAGGGACATAGTCCAAAATCAAACGACTGTTGGACTGTAAATGTTTCTGAGCTGCTTCTCTGATCTGTTCACGAGTTACACTACGGTACTTTTCAATTTCCGTATTAATCATATTCGTATCTTTGTACAGCATATAATTGGTTGCCAAATTTTCTGCCAGTGTTTCTAAATTTGAATTTTGATTTACATAAGCATTTTCAATCGTGTTTTGCAACTTTTGAAAATCTCTTTCCGAAATCAAATCCGTCTGAACTTTTTTGATCTCTGCATCAATATCTTCCTGAATCTGCTCTCTGGTAGTTCCCGGAGTAGGAATCGCTGCAATTAATGACATTCTATAATCTTCTACTAAATAAGGATGTGTAAACGCCATTAACTCCATAGCTGTTTTCTTTTCATCGACTATTTTCTTGTACATCGGAGCAGATTTACCTCCAGTTAAATAAGCAATCAACAAATCCAGTGCATACGTATCATTATCTTTTACCGACGGAAAACGGTAGGCAGTTACATACATTGGTAGCTGAATGTTTGGATCTTCAAAAGTAGCATGAATTTCTTCACGAATCGGATCTTCAACAACATTTACTTTTGGAACCTCAGCACCTTTTTGTACAGGGCTGAAATACTTTTCTACTAATTTTTTAGTTTGGTCGTATTCTATATCGCCCGCCACCACTAATATCGCATTGTTTGGTACATAGAATTTTTTAAAGAAGTCATAAAACTCCTCCAAAGTAGCTTCGTCCAAATGTTCCATAGAACCTATTGGAGCCCAGCGATACGGGTGCTTCGTAAATAAATTTTCTTTTACAGCTGCCATAAAACTACCATAAGGCTGATTATTTACACGTGCACGTTTTTCTTCTTTTACTACTTCATTTTGCGTGTCTACACCTATTTGATTAATTACAGGTTGCAACATACGCTCAGATTCCATCCATAAACCTAATTCTAAATTATTAGAAGGAAACACCTCATAATAATAAGTACGATCTTCTGTAGTGTTTGCATTATTTTGCCCTCCGTTTGCCGTCACCATTTTAAACCATTCGCCACGTTCGATATTTTCGGTACCTTCAAACAATAAATGTTCAAAAAAGTGTGCGAAGCCTGTGCGTTCAGGGTTTTCATCTTTAGACCCCACGTGATACAGTACGGAAGTTACAACTACAGGTGCAGATTTGTCTTGATGCATAATCACGTGCAAACCGTTATCCATAGTAAACTCCTCGAATTCAACTTTCTGAGCTAGTACCGCACCACTTGTAAACAATGCGATAGCTAAAGCCGATAAAGATTTTCTCATAAAAACTGTTATAATAAATTATTGAACTTTTCTAATTAGTGTGCAAATTTATAATAATGTTACATTTATTTTTATTTTAAAAAAAGAAAGCATCCAAAAGTTTTTTTGAACCAACTTTAAAATCCAAGTTCATGCTGTTTTATGATAATTATAAAAGCAAACTTCTCGAGTCGAATTGTTCTTCTTTCTATCTCATTTCTTTAGCAATACAAAACCTTGTCTCGAGCTTACTTTTGCTCATTCCTAAAAAAAAGACTCTTTGTTCTTATCTATTAAATAATTATTGTATATTTGCAGACTAAAATATTTAATTAAATTAATTGTTATGTACGCAATCGTAGAGATAGCAGGGCAACAATTCAAAGTTAGCAAAGACCAAAAAGTGTATGTACACCGTTTGGCTGCTGAGGAAGGCGCAAACGTTACGTTTGACAAAGTATTCTTGGTGGACAACGAAGGAGCAATTACTTTAGGCGCCCCCGCTATAACAGGAGCTTCGGTAGGAGCGAAAGTTTTAAAGCACCTTCAAGGTGATAAAGTTATCGTTTTCAAGAAAAAAAGAAGAAAAGGATACAAAAAGAAAAATGGTCACAGACAAGCATTGACTCAAATCGTTATCGAGGGAATCAATATCTAATCTGAAACCAAAAAGTATTAACAATTTTAAAAACCAAACATCATGGCTCACAAGAAAGGTGTCGGTAGTTCTAAGAACGGTAGAGAATCAGAATCAAAACGTTTAGGCGTTAAGATTTATGGTGGACAAGCAGCTATTGCTGGTAACATCATCGTTAGACAAAGAGGTTCAAAGCATAACCCAGGTGAAAACGTTTACATGGGAAAAGATCATACTTTACATGCTAAAGTAGATGGAATTGTACAGTTTACAAAAAAGAGAGATAACAAATCTTTCGTTTCTGTTGTTCCTTTTGAAGCTTAATCTTCTTAGACTTAAAAATTAAAAGCATCTCAGTTGAGATGCTTTTTTTTATAAACTGGAGTTCGATTATAAAATTGAAATTCATATTTCAATAAACGAGTGAGATACAAGCGTTTTTTAGGAAGAAATAGCGGGAGCTATTTCGAGTAAAAAAGACGAAGTAGGTTACCATTTATTGGAAAGTTTATAAACAATCATTTAGTTTACCTATAATTCCAATAATCAACGGCATGAATCCAAAAAAGAATCGAACTCAGGTTATAAGCTAAATCTATATTTTGTACTCAAAAGTAGATAGCGCGGCATTATTAAACGATAGCTGTTCGTACTGTAGCCAATATCACTGATGGATTCAAGTATTTATAAAAGTGAACCTAAAAAAAGAACTGTTTTTTTCAATCCTTTCATTTTATTTCATCAATTTCATCAATTCTTCCTGAAGTGATCGACCTTCATCTTTATTGTACCAAACCTGAATACCTTCTTTCACCGCATCATTAAATCCACCTTGTTCATGCAACAGGCGCTCTACTTCAACTTGAGCTACTTTCGGTCTTGGCCCCCAGTCAAATAGCGTTGTTTCCATATCATCAGATACGACAATCAATTTGGGTATAGAGCGTCCGCCTTTGGTCAGGTATTTTTGCATCAACTCATCATTATCGTCACGTAAGACCAAACGAAGTTCAATCAACGGATTCAAAGCCGACAGCTTGTTAAAAACTGGTAAATGTTGTGCGGCGTCTCCACACCAACTTTCGGTTAAAACCAACCAGATTTGTGGAACACGAATCGCCTTTACTGCTTTTTCCAATTCCGGTAAAATTTGTTGCGTCTTATCCAAACGCTTCATTCGCGCTCTGTTCAACTTTGTGAAATCGGCTAGCATTTCGTTTTGTTCGTGCCCCGTAGAAAGCTTGTTATCGATCTTTTGATCCACTAATTTCAAATAATCTTCATAAGTATATGAATGATTCCAAGCATTTTGATATATTGTTTTCATCCTTTATAATTTTATTCAAAAATAGCAAAAAAATTAGAATAGTAAGGATTAAAAAACCGACTTCTTACGGAAAAAACAAAACCACCGTAGTTGCAAAGATGGTCTTTAGCGTCTCTTATATTTCAAAACTCCATTTTATTTATGTTATTTCTGACTTAAATAAAACTTTTTTTTTACTCCGATGGTATTACAGTTTTTTTGTACCAGGGATGTTTTTCCAATAAGCGAAGCATCGGATTGATCAACAGCAAGAAAAACAAGGACGTAAACGTGTTGCTAACTGTAAAAGCAATCGCCACTTGCATAGCAGGTTGGTCGCTAAAGTTCACTGCCATTCGTTCCAACAATCCAAAAAAGGGGAAAATAATCAGAACTCCCACCAAGTTAAATACAGAAGCCGAAAGTGCCACTAATTTTGCAATAGGTGAAAATTTAAAACTGACTAGTAAAGCAGTCGAAGTTGTACCGATGTTTGCTCCGATAACAATAGGAATAGCGGAATCTATAGAAATCGTTCCTTGAGACAACAAAACGATAACCAATCCAACCACAACCGAGCTCGACTGAATCACTACAGTGATAATAATTCCGTAAAGAATACCTAGTAATGGATTGGAAGCTTTGGACAAGATTTCCACCAAAATCGGGTCGTTTTTGATTGGTTCCATAGCCTGACTGATATAACTAAGTGAAAAAAATATAAATCCAAAATAAAAAATTGTTTTTCCTGCTACCGAAACACGTGTTGGAATCATACTGATAAGCATTCCCAAGACAATGAAAACAGGACCTAACAACACTGATTGCAGCGACACAATCCAAGCGGTAGAAGTGGTTCCAATATTCGTTCCCAACAATATCATGATACTATCACGAAGCGTTAGAACCCCCACATTGACCATAGAGACTGTTATTGAAGAAACCAACGTACTCGACTGAATAATAGCTGTCAATACACCGCCAAGAAAAAAACCACCCAATGGAAGTTTGGTAATCTTACCAATCCACTTGGACAATTTTTCCGTTCCAATCGCTTCAATTTCTTTACTAAAACTTTGCAACCCATAAACAAACAAAGTTATGGATGCTAGAATAATAATTAGGGTCTGAATACTTTCCAACATTTTACATCAAAAAAGCACCTCATTTTTCAACAAAGTGCCTGTCATTTTTTATTGATTTAGAAACTACTTTTTAAAAAATCCTCCAAGCACATCACCTAGTTTACCACTGGTCAGTGCGCTGATAGCGTCATCTATTCCTATTTTGCCGTCTCCGTTTTGGTCCAAAGCAGAAAGAGCACCTTTACCAAGTAAATCTGTAAGGTTAATTTCTCCATTTTTCGCCTTACCCATCACCATACTCAGAAGTTGAGGGATGATACTACTTGCGAAGTTACTTGACGTACCTGCATCTAATCCAACATTTGAGCCTAGTTTTGAGGTCAAAGACTCAACGATATTTTTCACAATCGGATTCGATGTCAGTGAATTCGCATCGTTTCCGCTGAACATATTCATAAGTCCTTCCAAATTCCCGCCCGAAACAGCATTTTGCAACCCTTCCATTAAAGAATTCCCTGTTTCTTGAGCAACACTTCCTGCTAAGTTAGCCGAAATATTCCCATTGCTGTTAACTTCCTTTTCCGTTAACTGCTGTACCATTTCTTGAATTTGATCCATCATATTTTATAATTTTTGTGTGATAAAGATACTAAAAATTTCATTGTATCGACACCGTCTGCATATTCCCATAATTCGGGATATTGCGTAGTTCCAAACTTGAGACTATTTGCAATTAAACCATTAGAAACCACGCACTGAATCTGCTCCTTATCTCTTTTTAATTTATTAGAAATCTCTTCCAAATCATCATAATTTTCATAAAAAACCGTCGAAATAGGTGATGCATAACCTTCGTCTTCTTTCAAAGTCATGAACTCATTATCTAATATCTTAAAATTACTCATCAAAAACACCGCTTTGTTATAATCGTAATTATTGGCATATTTCTCAAAGAAGATTAAATCTTTGTACGCGTACATTGCTTCAAAAAACAACTTAAAATCATAGTCTTTGGGCACAAATAATTTAGAAACATTTCTACAACCCAAGCCGTAATATCTAAAAATATCTTCACCCAAAGCAATTAAATCCTCAATGCGCTCCTTTCCGTCGAGCACAGCGACCGAGTTTCTGTTTTTTCGAATAATATTGGGATATTTCCCAAAATAATATTCAAAATAACGAGCTGTATTATTGCTTCCTGTAGCGATAACCGCGTCAAATGCTTCCAAACGCTCTTTGGTGATTTTAAATCTATTTTTAAATTCTGGTGCGATTCGTGCAAGGTAATTCAGCAAAAATGGAATCAATTCTTGATCGTTTGAAGACAACTTAATCAAAGCTTTATTTCCTGAAATCAAAACAGAAACCACATCATGAAATCCAACCATTGGAATATTTCCAGCCAAAATCAATCCCACTGTTTTTGAAGGCTCATTATCTAATTGGTAAGCGGCAAGCCATTGTTCCAAATTCTCAGCTTTTAATGCCATACTCCACGCTGAAAATGCATGTTCCAATTGATCTTTTGTAAACCAACTATTACCTTGATCCAATCGATTAATTAAAGCACCAAAGGCATCGTAAAACTCTTCATTAAACAACACCTCTTGTTGTTTTTGATAAGGTGCATTGGAAAATTGCTTTAAAAACAATCCCAACTGCACAAAGGCGTTTTTTTTGACTGTTAAATCCATATAGATTTGTTTGTAAATTCTTTATATCGTATTTTTGTACAAAGTTACATAATTAAATAAAAACCCTTGCTATGGCAATTATTATAACAGACGATTGCATCAACTGTGGTGCATGCGAACCCGAATGTCCAAACACTGCAATTTATGAAGGAGCCGACGACTGGCGTTGGAAAGATGGAACGGCATTGAGTGGAAAAATTATTTTACCCGACGGGACAGAAGTGGATGCAGACGAAGCGCAAATACCAATTTCAGACGATATATACTTCATTGTTCCAGGAAAGTGTACCGAATGCAAAGGCTTTCACGAAGAGCCTCAATGTGCTGCTGTTTGCCCAGTTGATTGTTGTGTGCCGGACGATGATCACGTGGAAAGTGAAGAACTTTTGTTGGAACGTCAAGCTTTTTTACACAACCAATAACACAAAAGCTTCGGTTTGTCCGAAGCTTTTTTTATTTTTGAAGAAAAAAAATGAAAAGAATAGGTTACATTTTAAGTTTGATCGCTGTGACGACTTCTTGTGCAGTAAAAAAAGAAATTCATGAAGCACAAAGCAATTTAAATGGTACGTGGGAGTTGGCTGCAGCTAATTTTAGTACAAATTTAAACAAGGATTTTAAGGAAGGGTTACCTACCCTAACTTTTGATAGTTCAGAAGATTTAGCAGTTTATGGTTACGACGGCTGCAATAGAATTCGTACCAAAGCAGATTTGAAAAAAGACCAACAAATTTCAATTGACAAAGAAATTGTTTCTACCATGATGGCTTGTAATCAGGTAAGAAGTCTTGATTTTCAAAACACCCTGACTGCTAGCAAGTATTATGAATTAAAAAACAATAATGTTTTGCTCTTAAAATCAGACAGTACCGAAATGCGTTTTCATAAAATCACTTTGAATGGCTCTTGGTATTTAGACAAAATATTCGTTGGAAGAACCAAAGCAGCAGACTTGTTTCCACACAAAAAACCATTCATCAGAATCGATATAAATAAAACTACTTTTTCTGGCGGAACAGCTTGTAACTTATTAAATGGTCAAATTCTAATGTTTCAAAACACCATGCAGTTCAACCACATTTCGGCTACCAAAATGTCTTGTGAAGATAAAAATGAAAAAGTATTTTTGGACGCATTAAACCGTGTAACTCATTATAAATTAGACGGCACCCGATTGGTTTTATTAGAAAAAGACAAAAAGATAATGGAATTGGCTCAACAATTTGAAAATTAACCCAAAAACAAAACCCAACATCCAAAATGTTGGGTTTTTTCATGTCTTAGTCTTACTATTGAAACTTGATCGATTTTATAGGTGTTATTTTTGTAATCAAATAAGAAGGCACCAAAAGGACTAAATAACTGAGGACAACCAACAAAATATTTAACAACAAAACAACAGTAATCGATATATAGACTGGTGCTTCCTTTACGTAATATTGAGAAGGATCGAGCGTCACAATCCCAAACTGATGCTGAAGAAACAGCAATCCCAAACCGATAATATTTCCATAAATCAAACCTTTAAAGACGATATGAGTGGCATTGTAAACAAATACTTTTCGAATACTCCAATTGTCAGCACCAATCGCTTTTAGAATTCCTATCATCTGTGTTCGTTCCAAAATTAAAACCAATAAAGCGACCACAATATTAATAATGGAAACAAGAATCATCAGCCCTAATATGATGTAAATATTAAAATCAAACATACGCAACCAGTCAAACATAGCGCTGTATTTAGCAGTGATAGGCACACTATTCAAAGTAGATGGAATGCGTGCATAAATCTCATCTGCTACAGTTTCGATCTCGTCAAAATCATCCACAAAAACCTCAAAACCACCCACTTCGTCCTTATTCCATCTGTTTAACCGCTGCACGTGTTTTAAATCGCCAACAACCAGATTTTCATCAAATTGCGGAAAACCCGATTCATAAATTCCCGAAATCGTAAAGGCAACCACGCGCGGCATGCCCTCACCGTCGGTTCTTAGAAAATACGTTTGAATTTTATCCCCTACATTTAACTCCAAACGCTGGGCGTGAAATAAAGAAATTAAGACCTCGTTCGTCATTCCATCGGTTTCAAACTGCGGTAATTTCCCATCGATCAAATATTCTTTTAAATAATGCCACTGATAGTGTTCATCTACACCTTTAAATATAATTCCTTCAAAAGATTGTTCGGTTCTAATTACACCAGCTTTGGTAGCAAAAGGATGAATACTCGCTACCTGAGGCACTTCTGTAAATTCCGGATAAAAACTTTGTTCGGTTGAAAGGGGAACCAAAGTAATATCCGAATGATTGTTGTCAAAATTAGAAATCAATACATGACCGTTAAAAGATGTAATCTTATCTCTGATTTTCAATTGTAAACCCATCCCTGTTGCAACAGAAATCAACATCATTGTAATACTAATAGAAACTGCTATCACTGCAATTTTTATAATTGGCGCAGAAACACTACTTTTATACTTTTTTGAAGCAGCTAATCGTTTAGCAATAAAATAAGATAAATTCACAAGCGTATGAAAACTAAAATTCTTTTCAAAAATACAGTATTATTTTT
>Ga0209075_1003792_pt1 | contig 12360 bp, 12 predicted proteins | sample Stecom2011_FD_187523 | JGI IMG/M metagenome (GOLD analysis project Ga0209075, IMG submission 187523) | Agricultural soil microbial communities from Utah to study Nitrogen management - Steer compost 2011 (SPAdes) (version 2) | ecosystem: Environmental > Terrestrial > Soil > Agricultural land...
GTTTCTGCATCTGGTCCAGAAACATATATCGAAAGTAAATCGTTAGGCTTAAATACCGTTTCAGGATTAAAATTAACCTTGTCTAGGTTTCCTAAGGGTTCATCTTGAAAATAAATAATTTCTTTACTCGAAACACAGGATGAACAAGCAGTGAAAATTGCAATTAAAAACGCTGTATAGAATAATTGTTTTATAAGTTTTACTTTCATATTTGATTAGAGTCTAATGTTTAAAACGTCGTATTTAGTATTGTTTGGATTATATTCTTGAACAATATTTTTTATTTGGGACACAATTTCAATGTTTTGAGTGTTTGGTCCTAATTTACATAGTTCATCTATATATTGTTCCATATTTGGAATGTTAACAGGCTTGCATTTAGCAATCATTATTTTTTCGTTGTAGGTGGGCTTTGTGTTTTCGCCATCTACTAATAACTCTTCATAAATTTTTTCTCCTGGACGTAACCCTGAAATTTTAATATTAATATCTTCTGGATATCTTAATCCAGATAGGGTTATCATATTTATGGCCAAATCGAATATTTTTACTGGTTTTCCCATATCGAATACAAATATTTCCTGACCTAGACCCATGGCCGAAGCTTCAAGGACCAGTTGAGCGGCTTCAGGAATAGTCATAAAATATCGAATAATATCTTTATGGGTTACTGTTAAAGGCCCTCCCGATTCTATTTGTTTTCTAAATAAAGGAATAACGGAGCCGTTGGAACCTAAAACATTTCCAAATCTGGTAATTACAAATTTTGTTTTTCCAGAACTAGCTTTGTTTTGACAACAAACTATCATTTCGGCTATGCGTTTTGTTGCTCCCATTACGTTGGTTGGGTTTACCGCTTTATCTGTGGATATTAAAATGAATTTATCTGCACCATACTTAACCGATAAATCAATTAGATTTTTGGTGCCTCTAACATTAACGCTTACGGCTTCGTATGGATTTTGTTCCATCAGGGGAACATGTTTATAAGCTGCAGCATGGAATAAAATGTCCGGTTTATATAAATCGAAAATAATATTCATTCTAACCTTATTTCTAATATCTGCAACAATAGCCTCTATGTTTTTAATGCCATTTCTAATTAATTCTTGTTGGATATCGTACAAACTAGATTCTGCATTATCAATTAGAATAAGTTTATTAAACTGATAACGAGATAGCTTTCTAATCAATTCACTCCCAATAGAGCCTGCAGCACCCGTAACAATTATAACTTTATTGTTGTATTCTTCAACTAGTAAGGGGTTGTCTATACTTATGGGTTCTCTACCAAGTAAATCCTCTAGATTTAAATCTTTTATTTGACCAATACTTAAATCACCATCGATCCAGTTTTTTACTGCAGGAACAATTTTCACCTTAAGATTTAAAGCAAAAAGACTGCTGGTAATTTGAAGTAATCTGTTGGAGTCGATCCGCTGAATAGATATAATAACCTCATCTATTCCGTTTTTTTTAATAAACTCTTTGGTGATTTTATCAGGTTCATAAACATTTAAGAGATTGATTTTCTTGCCAGCTTTACTTTCGTTGTCATCAATAAACCCAACTACCTTAATATTGCTTTTTGGATCGTTTGTAACTGCATCGTAAGTTATCATCCCAGAAGTTCCAGCGCCATAAATTAACACTGATTTTTGTTCTTCAAAATCTGTTACAATACTTCGGTAAATAGATTTTATAAAAAACCTAGTTCCTACTAAAAAGAAAATATTCAATAATAAATGAATATAAATGATTGAACCTGGAATATCAAAAACAATATCGAAATGAAATTTCCTACTTAAAAAAGTGGTTACAATTAAGAGAGTTGCTAAGATATTGATACCTATAATGAGATTGATAACATCTTTTACACCCGTAAATCTAACAACTCCTTTATGGGAATTAACTATTAAAAAACTAATTATAGCAGCTGCCGAAACAAATGGAACTTGTTTTAAGAAAATGGGGAAATCAAAAACAATTTCAAAGTTAAAACGGATAACATAAGCTAAGAAAAATGTAAATAAAACCACACATAAATCAAATAGCAACACAAGCCACTTGGAAGCATATTGATGTGAAAAATTTCTTAGTATGATTATAAATTTATCCAAAATATTGTTTTATTGTTTTTACTATTTTATTTAATTCAATCTCTGTTAAATTAGAGCCACTAGGCAAACACAGGCCCTTTTTATATAAATGTTCTGACACTCCATTTAAATAACTTGGAAACTTTTCAAACATTGGCTGCAAGTGCATTGGTTTCCATGATGGGCGTGCTTCTATATTTTGAGTTTCCAAAACTTTCAATAAGTCTTCTCTCATTTTATGGGTTTTTAAAACTATAACGGTCAACCATCTATTAGAGAAGTAGCCTTTAGGCTCGTTTAAAAAAACAATTTCTTTTATATCTTTTAAATGTTCTAAATAATATTTATAGTTTGATCTTCTTAAATTAACGTAATTGTCCAAAACCTTCATTTGCCCTCTTCCAACTCCTGCCAAGATGTTAGACATTCTATAATTGTAACCAATAGAAGAGTGGGAGTATTCCATGCCTGGATCTTTTGCTTGTGTTGCCAAGAATACTGTGTTGTTTTTAGTTTCTATGTTTTTTGAAACTAAAGCCCCGCCACCCGAGGTGGTAATAATTTTGTTACCATTAAACGACAATACTGAGAAATCTCCAAAAGTGCCACATTTTCGATTAAAGTAGCTACTTCCTAAGGCTTCGGCACTATCCTCAACTATAGGAATTTGATATTCTTTCGATATGTTTTCTATTTCCATCACTTTATGTGGCATGCCATATAAGTTAATTACCACTATGGCTTTTGGTTTTTTTCCTTTTTTAATTCTATCCTCTATGGCCTGTCTTAATAAAACAGGACACATATTCCACGTATCTAATTCGCTATCAACAAAAATGGGTTGGGCTCCTAAATATCGTACTGGATTTACTGAAGCAACAAAAGTTTTTGTTTGACAAATTACTTCATCATGTTCTGTTATGTTTAATAATACCAATGCTAAATGTATTGCAGCCGTTCCTGTTGTAAGGGCTGCTACATGTACATCTTCTCCTAAATACGACTCTAAATCTGCTTCAAAACCATTAACATTTGGTCCTAATGGAGCAATCCAATTTGTTTTAAATGCTTGGTTAATAAATTTCTCTTCATGTCCACTCATGTGTGGCGACGACATCCATATTTTTGAATTCAAATTACATACATTGTTAACTAACGTAAATATCTATGTTTATAAGGCAAACATCAAATAAATACGATAAATTACTAATTTTCACGTTTTGGATTTTATTGAAATCCATGTGATTTATTAATCTAAAATATCACTAAGTTTTTCATTCTAAAAAGCAAAAGTCAATTTTCTTTAAATAAACTTAATTTTTTAAAAATAATAATAAATATAACTGCTAAAATTAATTAAGGGAGGAAGGTGTTCTACTTGATAAAGTGGGCTATTACCGTTGGTTAAATATACAAAAAATATAATACTAATTCACATAATAAAGCATGTTCTAATAATTTCTAAATTAAAGGAAAGAATAATTAAAAAGCAACTTAAAATAAATTAACCTATGGGCAGAGCTATTGAAGGTTTTTTATTTATAAACTTTCTTATAATCAGTAAAAACAATGGTTTTAAATATTTAAATGGAATTTGTTAATAAGAAATTGAGCATCAAAAGCATATAAAACTTCGGTTCTATAAAAGAAATGATTGTGAATTTTTTTTAATAAAATTCAATTAGATATATCTAGCTAATTCTTCCATAGTTACGCTCTTGTAGTTTAATTTTTTATTTAGCTCTGAATAATGCTCAAACATTTTTTCAAGTCCGGAAAAGTTTTCATTTATATAAGTTCCAAAATTATGAGGATGCCACCAAAGATGAAACATTTCATTGTTTTTTGCGGCAAATGACATGGCATTTGTAACTCTAGAAATTCTTAACGGTTCCAAAAGTTTAAGTGTTTTACTATAAGGTCTTAAAAAACAGCTGGATGGTAAGTTTATAAGGCCGTTTCCGGTTTTTAATTCACTTAATTTATAAGTGTTATAGCCCGAAATGTTAAAATATACGTCTGCATACCTTAAGCCTCTAGTGGTTTGTTTTTTATGGTAATCTCTATCTGTGCTATCGTACATTTTATGTCTTTCTATGCCGCGATAGGCAATAATTCCATGTTTTTTGCAAATATCTAGATAAGCTATGTTCACTTGATTTCTAGGAAAAACAAGGCTCTTTATACTAATGTTTCTTTTTTTAGCAATTGAAATAGCTGCGATGAGATCTGCTTCAAATTGTTCTCTTGTTTGTCCATCTTCTAAACTGTAATAATGAGAATAGGTATGGGTGCCAATTTCATGATTATTTGTTTGTTGAATTTGATTAATTAGTGAGGGTGCATAGTGAAATTCATCATCTTTTTCGTTGGCACCAATATTATCTAAAGTACGGTATGGACTAAAATTTGGGTTAGTATAAGTGGGTAATAAAGTGGGATTGCTTTCAAGTAGTTCTTCTTTATTTTCAGCAAATAAAAAACCAACAGTAGCAAAAGTAAGTTTAACATCATAATCATCCGCCAGTTTTAGAAGTTTAGGCACAACCAGCTTAACATTTTCTAAATTTTCCTGATATTCGGAAACACTTCTCTTGTCGAAAACCCCCCAATGTAATTCGAAATCTAAAGAAACTACAAAATAACCATTTGAAACATCCATCATGAAATAATAATTTGAATTGTTTTAACAATAATTTTAAAGTCTGTAATGAGACCTTGGCTATTAATGTATTTCTTATTCAATTCTATTTTTTTAGGCATGATATTTTCAATATAAAACTGCTCAGGATTGCTGGCTTCATTTAAAAGTTCTGCTTCATCTCTATACATAATGGAAGCATAATCTGTTATTCCAGGTTTTGCATTTAAAACTATTAAATCTTCGTGAGAATAATAATTCACATATTTGCGCACTTCTGGTCTTGGGCCAACAAAACTCATATTGCCTATAAAAACATTAATTAGTTGTGGGAGTTCGTCTAATTTATATTTCCTTAAAAAATAACCGGTTTTTGTAATCCTAGGATCTCTATCTCCCAGAGTCAATAAACCTTTTTTATCTGAACCAACAAACATGGTTCTAAATTTAAAAATCTTAAAATCCTTACTATGTCTGCCAACCCTAGTTTGTAGGTAGAAAAGCGGGCCTTTAGACTCAAGTTTTATTAGTAACGCTATTATTAGTAATAAAGGTAGTAATAAAATCAATCCGAAAAAGGAAAAAATTATATCAAAAACCCTTTTAATCATAGCGAAGATTCAACGGCATTAGTTACTGTACTAACTATATATTCTAGTTCATTTTTTGTTAATTGAGGATAAATAGGAAGTGATATTTCCGATTTATAATTATTATAAGCTACTGGATAATTATCAATATCAAATCCCATTTCTTTAAATAAACTCAACATAGGTAAAGGTTGAAAATGCACGTTTACAGCTACACCTTCTTTAGAGATTTTATCAATAATAGCATCTCGTTCAGATTCAGAAATGTCTTTTATTCTTAAAGCGTACAAATGACAAGACGATGTTTTATCATCACTTTTATAAGGAGGTAAAATAGCCCAGGATTTCGTTTTAAAGAATGTATGGTAATATTCATAGATTTCGACACGATTTTGGAGTGTTTTTTCAAAATATTCAGGTAGTTGGGCCACTCCAATAGCGGCCAAAATATCCGGCATATTCATTTTTAAACCTGGATAAATAATATCATATCTCCAATCTCCAGCCTTCGATTTTGTGAAAGCATCTTTAGTCTGTCCGTTTAAAGAAAAACATCTTAAGTAATTGTACTCATCTTGATTTTTAAAGGGCTCTGGTAAATTTATACACACAGCACCACCTTCAGCAGTTGTTACATTTTTTACAGCATGGAATGAGAATACCGTAATATCTGTTATTTTCCCTAGATATTCACTTTTATAGGTTGCGCCAATAGAATGGGCAGAGTCGGAAATAACCAAAACTCTTCCTAGTTTTTCTTGATTCTCGTGTTTAGGAATAAAAAGTTCTTTTTTCTTATTTATAATTGCATAAATATCTGAGTAATTACATGGCCAACCGGCAATATCCACAGGAATAATTGCTTTGGTTTTTTTAGTAATTACTTTTTCTATTTCGTGAGTGGCAATATTAAAATCTTTTTCTACATCTACCATAACAGGAGTAGCGCCTACATGAATAACTGCCAATGCAGTTGCTGCATAGGTATATGCAGGTATAATAACTTCATCTCCCTCTCCAATGCCGTACCATTTTAAGGCTAACATGAGACCAGAAGTGGCCGAATTAACACATAAGGTATTCGGTGCCAGAGTATATTTACATACTAGTTCTTCCAACCGTTTCACTTTAGGTCCAGTAGTTATCCAACCAGACTCTAAAGCACTGTTAACTTCTTGAATTACGGCTTCATTTATATAAGGAGGTGAAAAAGGAATTTTCATGTTTTTAAGTATGATTAATAGCTGAGTTAAATATAGTTATATATTGTTTAGAAACATTTTCAAGACTGAACAGTTTAACGTGTTTTAAGGCGTTTTCGACTAATTTATCTGCCAATTGCGTGTTTGTAGCTATTTCTATCATGGCGTTTGCTAAAGCCAGAGAGTTTTCCGGCTCTACCAAAATGGCTTCTTTTTGATGTCTTGTAAAATCTCTTACTCCAGTAACATTGGTAGAAACTATGGGTAATCCTAATGCAGCTGCTTCTAATAACACCCTGGAAAAACCTTCTCTAAAAGTGGGTAAAACAAAAGCGTCTGAAGATTCCAATAATTGTAAAACATCGTTTCGAGATCCTAAAATATCCACGATATCTTTGTATTGAGAAAGAATTTCCTTATTTAATTTTTTAGAGTTTTCCTCAAGCGGACCCACTAATAAATATTTAAAGGAATAACCTTTGTCACTAATTATTCTGGCGGCTTCCAATAGATTGATGATGCCTTTCTCATAAACTAATCTAGCCACGCAGATAAATGTAAAGGGATTATTATTTCGTTTTGCTCTTTGTGTAATAAGCTTGAGTTCAATACCGCTACTTAATATTAAACTAGAATTGTTCTTGGAAATGAGATGGTTTTTTAAATACAGTTCTTTGTCGTCTTCGTTTTGAAATATAGTTTTATAAACCCGATTTTTAACGAACGTATGTAAAAACAAGTAAACTTTTCTTAAAACAGCACTAGAAAAAGTTTTAGACATAAAAATAGTACCTAAGCCAGTAACTGTCCTGGTTATTGGCGTTTTTGTTTTTAGTTGCGAAAGAGGTACTAGAAATGCAGGTTTGGTATCGTAAGTATGAATAAGGTCAAAATGATTGTTTTTAAAAAACTGTTTTAACCATAGCACGGTTTTTAAATCTGAAATAGGAGAGAAGCTTCTGTTTAAATGGTACGGTATGTAATTAATAGATTTAGGAAAAGTTTTGGGACTAGTTCCCACAATGGTGACTTCAAATCCAGCTTCAATTAAATATTGAGACAAAAGAATTCTTTTATCAACATCTTCGCCTCCAATTAAACAGATTTTATTAACCATATATAGATATTCTACTCAAATTTAAAATATTATTTAATATATACTTTCAGCTTTTGGAAAAATATTCTAAATTAGAAAAAGTAATAATAATAATAATAATAATAACTCTATGTTAAAAGCTGCTAGATACTTGTACCATAATTTTTTTGTTGCGAATTTTTTATTCAACAAATTGTTTTCTATGCATCAGTTTTATAGAATTCATTTTATTGATGAAAGAAAGTTTATTAAAGAACTCAATTTAGTTAATCGTACATCTTTAATTGAAAAAGTTAATTGGCTAAAACTTAAAGGAAAATTTCGAAAACCACTAAAAATAAATTATTATTCTAAAAGAAGAGAACGGCAGTATACAAACATCAAAACTAGATGTTTTAGCTGAAAAACTACTAGTTAATGGAAAAGGTTAAGTACCATTTGATTATAAATTACATTGTTTTAATGGAAAAGTGGAAGTAATCCATATAGATCTAGATAGATATACAGACCATAAACGAAATTGTTATGACACCAATTGGGAGCTATTACCTTTTACTTGGTCTATGTGGAAAAACGGTAAACCATTATGGCCAAATGGTAGAAAAATGAATAGGCCTGAAAATTTGAAAGAAATGATTGTGTTGGCGGAAAAGCTTAGCAATCCATTCTCTTGCGTAAAAATAGATTTATATGAATTTGAAGCTCAAGTATTTTTTGGAGAAATTACGTTTCACCATGGGAGTGTTTGAAATAACTTATTCAGAATCCAGGGATTTACGATTAGGAGAGTTAATAATTATTAATAAACCTGAATTTTGAAAGAAGTAGTTAGAAAAATATATCTAGAAACCACCATCGGTCCGTATTTAATTCAGCCTTTTTATGGGCTTTATAATCACTTTAAGTATACCATAAAATCTGATATCTCTAAAATTAATAAAGAGTTTGCCCATAATTTAGGTTATAAACCAGATTTGCAAAATCCGAAAACATATAATGAAAAATTGCAATGGTTAAAATTATACGATAGAAGGCCTCTGCATACTCAATGTGCCGATAAATTTGCTGTAAGAGCTTATGTAAAAGAAAAGGTTGGAGAAAAGTATTTAATACCACTAGTGTTTGAAACCACTCGAATAAAAGATATTAAACCAGAAAACTTGCCAGATTTCCCTATAATTATAAAAGCCAATCATGACAGTTCTGGAGGTTCTATTATCACAGATAAGAAAACCACCAATTGGATTATTGTAAGAAATAAATTGTTTAAATCTATGCATGCCAATTATTATACAAAATATATAGAATGGCAATATAAAAACATAAAGAGACGTGTTATTGTTGAAAAACTTCTTCAGCATAAAGATGGCTCTATTCCATTCGATTATAAAATGCATTATTTTAATGGGGAATTGGCTTTTATTCAATTAGATATTGATAGGCATATAGGCCATAAAAGGAACCTTTATGATAAGGATTGGAATTTTCTGGATATAGAATGGGTTTATAAAAATGGACCATCGGTCGAAAAACCTACTTGTTTTGAGGAAATGAAATCTGTATCCAAAGCTTTAGCACAAGATTTTAGTCATGTAAGAATAGATCTATATACCTTGGAAAATAAAATATACTTTGGTGAAATGACCTTTCATTCTGAATCCGGTTTTGGAGAATTTAAACCAAAGGAATGGGACTTAAAATTTGGTGAAATGTTAACTTTGCCAAGCTCAAAAAGACTATAAACTATCAATTAACTCTTTAAGCTGAATTCCAATAATATCCAAGGAATACTCTTTAGAACGCTGATGCCCTAAGTTAGCGTATGACACTCGTTGATCGTTATTTTCTTGTAAAAATAAAATAGCTTTAGAAAGACCTTCCACGTCATCTATATTTATTAATATTCCATATTTTGCCTTATAGAATGAACCTTCTTCTATATTAATAGGTACGTTTTCATTCAATAATTCTAAGGGGCCAGACATACAATTAGTTGAAATTACTGGCACTCCAACAGACATGGCTTCCAATAAAACATTAGGAAATCCTTCAGTTAAGGAGCTTAAAACAAAACAATGGCTATCCATAATCTTAGTACGGACTTCAAGTATATTTCCTTTGAAATTAACACGATTTTCTAAGTTTAGAATTTGTGCTAATTCTTCTAGTTCATCCCTTATTTCACCATCGCCATAAATGTCCAAAAATATGTTTTTAGGTAATTTACTGAGACTGTTTAGTATATGTTTTTGATTTTTAACAAGAATTAATCGACCAATTGTCGAAATTCTAAAAGCTTCGTCTATATTCCAATAATTGTTAAAATGAGGTTCTTCAGAACTCAATATAATGGGGTTATAAATTACATTTTGATCTATTTTCACATTAAAATTATCTTTTAAATCTTGATTGATATGAATGGAATTTGAAAACAATTTATCATTTCTATTGTACAAAAGAGGAATCATTAGTTTTGAAATTACAGCATTTAATTTTGTGGTTTTATAGCGTTTAGAAGGAAAACATCTTTCACTAATAATAGATTTTAATTTTGGATTAAATATTTTGGCCAAACCTGTCATTGCATTTTGACGAAGCATAAAAGAAATAACAACCTCAATGTTTTCTCTCTTTAGAGTTTGGCTGTATTTAAATATAAATTTGATGTAATCTATAAAATGTGCTAGTTTAGAACTTTTAAACGATTCTCCTTCATTTGAGAGTAAAACTACTTTAACATCTTCAGAAATAGGTAGTTTCATAATGTCGTAAAGCAATATTAGGGTAACGTCAAAATATTTGGTCATTTCAAAAGTAAGCAAGCTTACAACCTTTTCAGCGCCTCCAAAACCTATAGCAGGAACAAATAAAGCAATCTTTTTTTTGTTTGTCATTTAATTTAAGTTAACCAAATTTAAAAATAAACTTTCGTATTTCAGAATAATTTTTTCTTTATTAAAACGTTCTTCTACAACTCTTCTAACTGTTTCCGGTATAAATATATAATCGTTATTAATTTTGTTTAAATAAGCAACATATTCTTCTAAGGTATTCGCTAAATATCCGTTTTTTCCAATTTCGATAATTTCATCCAAACCCCCTAGTGCATTAAAAGCCAGAATAGGTGTGCCTACTACACAACTTTCAATAAGAACATTTGGGAATCCTTCAACGTAAGAACCTTGTAAAAACAAATGACTGTTGCTAAGGTGCTTGTCGACTTCCTTTGTAAATTCAATATAAGTAACCTGGTCTTCTATACCAGCCTTATGTAAAGCCGCAAAAATGCTGTCTTTTTCAATTCCACCTCCAATAAGTGTATAATGAAAAGGGAAACGTACTTGGGAAAGAGCATCAATAATTCTAAGGTGTCCTTTTTCTTTGCTTAAACGCCCAATGGTAATAAACCTAATAATTTCATTTTTTTGCTTTGAGTTTGTTTTTAATTTGAAATTATTGGTAATGGGATTGTTTATGAGAATTGTTTTTTCCTTTGGTATATTAAAATAGTTTACCACATCTGCTTGCATATCTTTAGATTGGCATAAAATGCAATCTACTAATTTATAGGCAAAAGTGATAACTCTATCGGAAAAAAATATAGACGAGGAAGTATTGTATTTATTTAGAACACTTATTACGTTTGCCTCCCGAGCCACAAATTTGGTGTTTCTAAAAAAAGGAGACATAAAAGCCATTAAAATATTTAAATGAACGATAGAACTAACAACTATATCAGGTTTTATTTTCTTTAAAAATAGAAAAACAGTAAAAAATGATTTTAAAACCCTTGATTTATTTAAATAAATAATATTTAAATTATCGAGTTCATAAACTGTGTTTTTTTCATAACCAGTAACCAATAAGGTCGTGTTAAATGTATCTTTATTTAAATTTTGAGCTACAAATGAGAGTATGCGTTCTGCACCTCCAGCAGCTAACGACGGAATAACAAAAATAATATTTATTTTTTTTTCTCTCATTTTATAGTATATCCTTTTCCATTATGATCTAACCACTGTTTTAAAACTAAAACTTGCCAAATAACAGAAAACCTATTCCAACTACCATCCATATGCTGTTTAATATAATTACTTATAATTTTTGGTTCGATACATGGAATTTTTTCTAAATTTTCTTCGCTTAATTCAGAAAGAACAAAGTTTTTTAAATCTGTTCTAAACCATTCTGAAAATGGGATTCCAAAACCAGATTTGGGCCTATTGAAAATTTCTTTTGGCACGTATTTGTAAAGTACTTCTTTTAAAATACGTTTTTGATTTTTTCCTTTAAATTTGAATGAGGTAGGTAGGGATCTGGCAAATTCAACCACTCTATAATCTAAAAGAGGCGATCTTGCCTCTAAAGAAAAGGCCATGGTGGCTCTGTCTACTTTGGTGTTAATATCCCAGATGAGATAAGATTTTAAGTCAAAATCTGAAATACGCTCCATTAAATTTTTATTTGAGTGATCAATATACTTTATTTCTTCTAAATCGAAAACGTCTATATTGCTCTTTATCCAAGAAGAGTCGAGTTTGGTCATGGAAGCTAAATACGCATCATTACTGTTTTTATAAGTAATTGCTTGTGCAATTACTTTTACTTTATAGTTGGAAGAAAGGTTTAAAATGCTTCCGAAAAATTTTCTAAAAAACAGGGGCAAGATGTTTATTTTTTGTCCTATTCTCATCCAATTATATCTGTGATAACCTATAAAGTTTTCATCACC
>Ga0209075_1003793_pt1 | contig 12358 bp, 12 predicted proteins | sample Stecom2011_FD_187523 | JGI IMG/M metagenome (GOLD analysis project Ga0209075, IMG submission 187523) | Agricultural soil microbial communities from Utah to study Nitrogen management - Steer compost 2011 (SPAdes) (version 2) | ecosystem: Environmental > Terrestrial > Soil > Agricultural land...
AAAGGCCCGCTCGGGAGGGGCTGGCCTGGGTTCATGGTGGGCGGTTACCCTGCTCTGGCATCAAGCCTGGCGGCAGCGTCCGCACACCTGTGAGTTGTGGCTTCCATTGTAACGGCGGGTGGGGGCGCCATGGCTAATGAGATTCCCTTATCGGGGAGATTTGGAGTATCTATCACTTTTTGAGTGGATTAGCCGAGTCTGCATCTTTTTCCCCTCTCCCTGACCTTCTTCCCAGGAGGGAGAGGGAACTGTTCAGGCGACTTCATCGCGCCTTCTGCCTGTGCGGTCTGGAGGGGAATCAGAACGGCCAAGCCATCTTGGTCAGGGCTACCCGGACAATATAGAAGAAGACCAGATACGCCCCGACCATGGCCGTGACGCGAATGGCTTTGGTGCGTCCCCGTTTGAGGGCAATGGTACCCAGGATGATATAGGCGACCAGACCCAGGACCTTGGCGGTGACCCAGCCTGCCTGGAAGGGATACTGGCGAAGCAGATAGGCAAGGCCCAGGGCACTAATCAGCAGGATGGTGTCATTGATATGGGGAACAATCTTGACCCACTTCTTTTGAAGCTGGGGAGACTCCATCAGCATCCAGACAGCCCGCAAGCTGAATAGCACGAAGGTAATCGCAATCGTCGTGAGATGGATGTGTTTTAGTGCCATGTAACTCATGAAGGATCCTTATGCTATGCCGAAAAAGAGCGCTTACTTTAGCATTTGCTCTTTGATAAATCCCCTGGGATGGCGTGAAAGCCTGGTGTTAGGGCGGGGAGGCAAAGCGGGCTATTCCTGGCTGCACAGGCTTTCGATGCGCGACAGGGCGTTGTCCACTTCGCGGGAGTAGAACTTTTTGTGGGTGCAATAGGCGAAGTTGATGCCATAGCGGAACCGGCCATTGACCTCGGTTATGCTGGCAATGATTCCCAGAATATCGGATTCGGCAATGTAGCGTCCCCGGAAATTAAGGGAGATCCGCTCCTTGAGGCGAAAGCGCTGGCAGGTCTCAATCGCCATGCCATAGCGGTTGATATCGATACAGTGAACGGGCGTGGCCCGTCGGAGTCGCTTGAAAAATCCCCTGGGAGTGACGGTAACCTGTAACGACCGCGCTTTATGCCTAGCTTTCAGTCGCCTGTCCGGCAAGCGGACTGCGAGTGCATTTTTCATGGTAACGGTCACTTTTCTTTATTCTTGTCGAAACCACTTTATTTCGGCCTGCCAGTCGGGCAGGCCTGTGATGATAACCACAGAATGCCAGGTTGCCAATCCCGGAGCCCCTCAGGCCCGGATATCCAGTAAGCGGCCCTTGGCGGAAACCAGAGGCTCAGGAGTAGCGGTTTTGGGGTTGAGGAGCAGGGGAGAGCGGCGGTTTTTTCGGCGCCGTTCCGGCTGGTTCCAGGGCTCCTGACGCTGGCGGCGGTCCGGAATCAGGCGCCGCTCGGAGGAGTCTGGAGCCAGGGGTTGCTGTAGCTTGGCGACCGGCGTGGTTTGGGACTGGCGATCTACCTGGCCGGCCTTGGGGTCATAGTGGGGCGGAGGGTTTCCCTGGATGCTGAACATGCTGAACTCCTTTCAGATATAATGTCCGATTGTTTATCCATCGGTGGTTGTCGGCAATCCTGGCAAAATCTTGAGCCTTAACTTTGAAATTGACAGGGTTCCGGGAGGGCAGTCCCGGCTCGGGGGGCCCTGGCCCGTCTGGTTTGAAACCGGCCGATGGGCTGCCCGAGTGAAGGCTATACTCTGCTCGACCCACATTGGGTACACTGCGTCCTTTGCGGCACCTGTGAATCGCTGCCGAAACATTCAGCTTCGTCAGGTCGTGACCTGATCTTAAGAGATGTCAATGAGTTTTAAGAAACCCCTGTCCGTCAACCGCCTGTACAAGCCTTGCCTTTCCAAGGACTTCCGTTTCCAAACCACCCGTAGCCTGCAGCCGCTGGACCAAATCCTGGGACAAAAGCGTGCCCAGGAGGCAGTACATTTTGCCATTTCCATCCGCGACCCGGGTTACAACATCTACGCTGTGGGCAGCAATGGCCTTGGCAAGCGCACCATGATGCTACGCTATCTCAAGCGGGAAGGGCTGATTCCCAATGCGGCGAGTGACTGGTGCTATGTGGCGAACTTTGAAGATCCGCGGTCGCCTCAAGTCATCCAGCTGCCTGCAGGTGTGGGCCAGAGCCTGAAAAAGGACATGGAACAACTGATGACCCGCCTGCAAAAGGCGATTCCCCAGGCGTTCGACAACGAGTCCTATTATGAGCGTTCGGAACTCATCAAAAACGAACTGGGCGCCAAGCAGGAAAAGGCGCTGGCCCGGATTGCCAAGGAAGCCAAAAGGCACAAGGTGCAACTGACGGTGACCACGCCGGGCGGCTATCGCCTGATCGCCACTGACGGCGACAAGCCCTATAGCGTGGAAACCTTTGCCCAGCTGCCGGAGGCCAAGAAGCAGGAATTTGAGGACATCATCAACAAGCTGGAGAAAAAGCTGCGCAGCGTGTTGCGCAAGCTCAGCCTGTTGGAGCAGGAATATGCCGACAAGCAGCAGCAACTCAACGAGGAAGTGGCGCTGGCGGTCAGTGAGCAGCCCTTGTCCGCCCTGCTGGAGAAATACCAGGCCTACCCCAACGTGGTGGACTTTTTGCGGAAAGTGCAGGCGGATATCCTCACCAACGTGGATGTGTTCCTGGAAGAGGGCGAGGAACAGTCCGCCTTGGCCTACGCGGCCCTCGACAAAAAGGTACCCCGGCGCTACCAGGTGAACCTGCTGGTCCATCACGGCAAAGAGGGCCATTCGCCCATCGTGGTGGAGGAAAACCCCAATTACCACAACCTGTTCGGCTATGTGGAAAACCTGACCTACAAGGGCACGGTGTTCACCGATTTCACCCTGATCCGTCCCGGAGCCCTGCACCGGGCCAATGGCGGCTACTTGCTGATGGATGCGGTGAAGGTGCTCGAGCAGCCCTTTGTGTGGGACGGCTTGAAGCGGGCCTTGCGCTCCCAGCGGATTGCCATCAACACCCTGGAGCGGGAGCTGGCCCTGAGCGGCACCATTTCCCTGGAGCCGGAGCCGATTCCCCTGAACGTGAAGATCGTGCTGTTTGGTGATCGGGACACCTATCTGCTCCTGCAGCAGTACGATCCGGAATTTATGGAGCTGTTCAAGGTCGTGGCTGATTTTGAGCAGGAAATGCCGCGCACGGTGGAAAGCCAGCAGCAGTATGCCCGCTTCATCGCGGGCCTGGTGCACGACAAGGGCCTGAGACACTGCGATCGCAAGGCGGTGATGCGGATCATCGAATACGGCGCCCGGGACGCGGAAGACCAGAACAAGCTGTCCTTACATGCAGCGGATATTGCCAACCTGCTGCGGGAGTCCGACTACTGGGCCATGCAGGCGGGCTCCACGCTGATTCGGGCCGAGCATGTGGAGCAGGCGCTGAGCAGTGCGGAGTACCGGGCCAGCCGAATCCGGGATCAGGTCTACGACGGCATTCGGGATGGCACCACCCTGATCGATACCCGGGGTGAGAAGGTCGGCCAGATCAACGCCTTGTCCGTGTTGAGCACCGGAGATCACGAGTTCGGGATGCCCAACCGGGTGACCGCGACCTATCGCTATGGCGAGGGCGAGATTATCGACATTGAGAGGGATGTGGCGCTCTCGGGAGCTATTCACTCGAAAGGGATGATGATTCTCTCGGCATTTCTGGCATCCACCTTCGGCAAGACGGCCCCCCTGAAGATTGCGGCCTCCTTGACCTTCGAACAATCCTACAGCGAGGTCGACGGTGATAGTGCCTCCATGGCGGAGTTCTGTGCCCTGATCTCGGCCATCAGTGGCCGACCGATTCAGCAGCGTTTTGCGGTGACTGGCTCCTTGAACCAGTTCGGAGAAGCGCAGCCGGTCGGTGGTGTGAACGAGAAAATCGAAGGCTTTTTCGAAACCTGTGAAATCCAGGGACTAACCGGCGACCAGGGCGTGATTATTCCCCGTACCAACATGCACAACCTGATGCTGAAGGAAAAGGTCGTCGCCGCAGCCAAGGCCAAGAAGTTCGCCATCTATGCCGTGGAAAACGTGCTGGAGGCCTTGCAGCTACTGACTGGCATGAACGTCGGCAAGCCCAATGCCAAAGGCCGCTATCCGAAGAACAGCCTGTTTGGCGAAGTCCAGGCGCGCCTGGATCTGCTGCGGGATTACGAGCGCAAGCTGCATCGTTAAACAGGGCTGGCTTACCGGGAGCCTGGGTGGATCTGGCGGAAAGTCAGGTTGATCCGGGGCCCGACCGGCCGGCGGGTTTTGGGTACCTGATGAATCCAGTGGTGCTGAAGGGCTCCTGCCATCACCAGCAAGGAGTTGTGGGGCAAATCCAGGCTGAGGGTTTCGCCTCTGCCGCGGCGGGGCTTGAGCTGAAAGCGCCGGGTGGCCCCCAGGGAAACCGAGGCAATGACCGGGTTGGTTCCCAGCTCCGCCTCATTGTCCGCATGCCAGGCCACACTATCCTGGCCATTGCGGTACAGGTTGCAGAGCACGCTGTTGAAGTTCCGGGCCGTGAGTTCCTGAAGCCGTTCCCGGATTTGTATGAGTTCCGGAGTCCAGGGTAAGGGCTCCAGCTTGATACCGGAATACCCGTAGCCGGTGCCCGGATCTCCATACCAGGCCTGCAGGCGGGGAATGGGAAGGACCTTGCCTTGGATGCGGATGTATTCCTGGCGCCACTGCAGGTTATCCATGAGTTGCTGGAACAGGCGTTCAGCCTCTGGGGACGGAAACAGATTGGTCACCAGTTCCAGTTGGCCCTGTTCCACCTCAATGGACTGAGAGTGGGGGATGGCATCGGAAAAGAGGGAGCTTTGCATGGTGTCAGCTTCTGAAGTGGGGCTTGGCGAAACTCGTAAGCTTTAGGATTATGCTGCATGGTGTGGGCCTATGGCCAAGCTTTCCGGAATTTCATCTTTCCATAGGGGCGCCACCCTGAGGCATGGAATGAAAGACCAGAAAGCGTATGTGTAGCTACTTAACTTTTGTGTCACTCATGCTTGTGCGCGCCACGGGGGTGGCGTCACCTCAATCGTGCCGTAACCTGCGGAAATAGCGGGGAGGGCGTGGAGACTTTGATGGTAGTGTCTTCCAAAGTAAGAGGGCTCGTCTTGCTCGGCGCCTTGCTGGCGGGCTGTACGACGACGCAGCCGCAATTGCCGGTTGAAGAGCAACCCCTGGGGGTCGATGCCACGGCACCCAAAGTCCGTTTCAGTAGCCAAAGGCTGCGCCAGAATTTCCAATTGGACCAGGACTCTACCCAGGGGGTGGATCTCCGGCTCCGTTCCACGGACCAGGTGGACTTGGTGGCGGTGGGTGCCGATCCGGAATCCGGTATTCACCAGGTTGGCTTGCAGGGAGAAATCCGGGTCACCTGTCTCGGGGAACAGCCTGGCCTGTCCCGTGTCTTGGTGGAGCCCATCGATGACCTGGTATATGTCGATGCCCAGGAGGAAACCTCTCCGCTACGTCTGTTGAGGGTGCGGCGCTTTAGCTTGGATGTAGGTGTTGAGAAGACGAAGTGCGCCCCGGGGCACTTTGTGGAGCTGGAGGCGAGCCTGAAGGTCGTGGCCGTTAATGGCCAAGGGCTCGCCCAGGAATCACCAGCCGTGCAGTTGCGTGCCTTTGGTCCGGATCAGATTACGGTGGGTGTGCTGAATGTAAAGGCAGAGCAGCCCTACTTGGACAGTGATTACCTGCGGTGGGGCGCCATCCTGGGGCGTACGGTGGATGTGTTGCTGCTCAATGGCGTGCCCGACCGGCGCCGGGCAGAGCTGGTGGCGACCATGGCAGGCTTGCCCCATGTGGCCTTGTTGCATGAGGAAAACACCGATGTGGCGATTCTCTCCCGCAAGCCTCTGACCCGGATCCAGCGCCAAGTGGTGACTCCGGAGGGACAGCTGCCGGAGCGCTTGTCGGCGGTGCTCGGGGCCGATGCCCTGTTTGAGAATTACCCGCTGCGGGTGATCGCCGCCCACTTTGGTACCCTGGAAGCCCAGGACCAGTATGCGGGGCCGGAGGTTTCGTCACTTTCGCGCTTTTTGGCGGCCGAGGCTATTCTGGAAATGCTGCCTGAAGAGCCCGGGCCCGCGATTGTGGGAGGTACCTTGAATGCTTACTCAGGAGTTGGCCCGCAAGTCCATCCCGGCATTCGTACAGACGAGATGGCCCTGTTGTCGGAGCGCTTGCTGGACTCGTTTGCCTGGTTGAAGCGCCCCGACGGTGCCCATTGCAGCGAACAGCGGCTGGATTATCTGATGAGTACGCCAGCCTATGTGCCGACCCGCTATGAAGCCTGTTTCAGCGAGGCGGCACCCACCACCCATCCCTTTGTCAGGGTTACATTTGAGGTTCCCTAGTTAGGTACTGCAATGATCTATGTTCCGATGAAAAAAATGCTTTTGGCGGTTGCCCTGCTGTTGGGCGCCTCCGGTGTGCTGGCGGAGGTCAAACTCAGCGGTGAGCTGACCCAAGGCTCCCTGATTCGCGGGGAAGTGGCACCCGGCAGCCGGGTGTGGCTCAATGATACAGCTTTAAGGGTCACGCCCAGCGGACACTTTGTATTCGGCATCGGGCGCGATGGCGAATTGACCCAGACCTTGCGGGTAGAGGCACCGGACGGCCAGCTGTACACCCAGCAGGTCGAAATCCGCAAGCGGAATTATCCCATTCAGCGGATCGACGGGGTGGCCCAGAAGCATGTGACTCCGCCCCCAGAGCAGCTGGAGCGCATCCGTAAGGAGGGTGCCCTGACCCGTCAGGCCCGGGCCAAGGATCTTGAGCGCCTGGATTTCTTGCAGGATTTTATCTGGCCGACCACCGGACGCATCAGTGGTGTTTTTGGCAGCCAGCGGATCTTCAACGGCGAGCCGCGCGCGCCCCATAACGGCGTGGATGTGGCAGCACCCACGGGAACTCCTGTCGTTGCTCCGGCGGCTGGAGTGGTGACCTTGGTGCACCCGGATATGTTCTTTTCCGGTGGAACCTTGATCCTGGACCATGGATATGGTGTATCCTCCACCTTTATTCACCTCAGCGAAATACTGGTTCAGGAGGGCGCAGAGGTAAAACAGGGCGACTTGATTGCCCGGGTTGGCGCTACCGGCCGTGCAACCGGCCCCCATCTGCATTGGGCCATGAACTGGTTTGATACCCGATTGGATCCGGCCACCTTGGTGCCCCCCATGGAAACCGTGCTCAAGCGTCAAGCGCAGGAAAACAAGACTGTCGCAGTGTCTGAAGACTAAGGCGACAGGAGAGTGGCGCGCAAATGGGCAGAATGAGGTTGTAACAGTTTCATAAGTATCGAGATAAAGAAGGAACTGCCATGACAGAACCCCAGGTTTATGTTGTCGAAGATGACGAGGCGGTACGTGATTCCTTGCAGCTTTTGCTCAAGACGGAAGGCTACAAGGTAGCCTCCTTTCCCGAGGCCACCAGCTTTCTGGAGGCCTGGAGCCCCGATATGAACGGCTGCATTGTCCTGGACATCCGCATGCCCGGCATGAGTGGCATGGAGCTGCAAAAGGAGCTGGTGTCCCGGGGCAGTGAATTGCCGATCATCTTTGTCACCGGCCATGGCGACGTGCCATTGGCGGTAGAAGCCATGCAATTGGGCGCGGTGGACTTCGTGCAGAAGCCGTATCGGGACCAGGAGCTACTGGAAAAGATCCGCAAGGCCATGGAGCTGGATGCCCAGCGCCAGGATCTCCGGGTCGAGAAGCAGGAAATCCAGCGCCGCATGGATACTCTGACCCCCCGCGAGCGGGAAATCATGGAGATGATGATCGATGGCAATGCCAACAAGGTGATTGCCATTGACCTCAACATCAGCCAGCGTACCGTTGAAATCCACCGCTCCCGCGTCATGCAAAAAATGGGCACTCACTCCCTGGCGCAACTGGTGCGCATGGTGATGCTGGTACGGAATTCCGCTTAAGCAGTGGTACATCTTGGGCTATCCGATAAGGGAATTTGCGTATTAAGTGGCGCAAGAGCCCCTGTTTATAGTGCAGTACTTATGGGTAAACAGCAGGTCGGGGTTTTATGTCTTTGAATAACGGGGAAATGCCGGCGCAGACGAGCGCATGGCAGGAGCAGATTCTGCTCGTTGATGATAACCCGCAGAACCTCAAAGTACTGTATGAAACCCTCGATGGCAGGGGCTATAAGCTATTGGTGGCCGACCATGGCGAAAAAGCCCTGAACATCGCACAGAAGTCCCATCCGGATCTGATCCTGCTGGATATCATGATGCCGGAGATGGACGGCTATGAGGTGTGTGAGCGGCTCAAGGCCAATCCGGCCACCCGGGAAATTTCTGTAATCTTTCTGTCAGCCCTGGAAGATACTGATTCCAAGGTTCGGGCATTCGACGCCGGTGGCGTGGACTACATCGCCAAGCCTTTCCAGATCCGGGAAGTGATTGCCCGGGTCGAGACCCACCTGACCATCCAGCGCCTCAAGAAAGAACTCCAAGAGCGCAACCGCGCGCTGCAGATCGATAAAGAACGCATCCTTAACGCCATGGGGGAGGGCATCTATGGGCTCGACGCCCAGGGGCATATCCTCTTTGCCAACCCCGCGGCCCAAAGGATCAGCGGCTATACGGAGCAGGACCTGGTGGGGCAGGACTTTGTCAGCCTCCACTTCGCCTCCGCTGAGCCGGAATTGCGCGAGAGCCTGCAGGATGCCGTGGCCTCAGGGCAGTGGCTGCGTCTTCCCCAGGTACTGATGAGTCAGCCCGGCGAAGCCCAGGTGCCGGTGGACCTGAGTGTGTCACCGACCCAGGGAGATGAAGGACATGAGGGCGCCGTGGTGGTCTTCCGGGATATCCGTGAGGATCTCGAGCGTCAGGCCGAGCTGGAGCAGGCGCGGCGTAAGCTGGAAGAGCAGAAGTCCCAGCTGGCCCAGTTTTCCCGGTTAAGCACCATGGGGGAAATGGCCGCTGGAATTGCCCATGAACTGAACCAGCCGCTCACCGCCGTCAGTAACTATGCCCAGGTTGCAGGGCGTCTGGTGAATGCCGAATCACTCGACCGGGAAACGATGGCGGAGACCCTGCAAAAGATTGAACGCCAGGCCCATCGGGCCAGTGAGGTGTTGCGCCGGATTCGGAGCTTTATCCGCAAGCATGCCAGTGGCAAGGAGCAGGTGTCCGTGGCTACCTTGCTGCAGGAGACCCAACTGCTGGCAGAATTGGACGCCGCCTATCCCACGGATATGGTGAAGCTGAAAGTGGCGCCGGACTTGCCCCCGGTCTGTGTGGATCCGGTGGCTATCCAGCAGGTGGCGTTGAACCTGATCCGCAATGGCCTGGAGGCCCAGGCGGACCTGCCCATGGACGAGCAGTTCCTGTGCCTGGAAGCAGACCTGGCCAATGATCAGTTCGTTGAAGTGCGGGTGATCGACCGAGGCCCCGGGTTGAGCCAGGAGGTCGCACAGCACCTGTTTTCACCCTTTGTTACCACCAAGGCCCATGGCATGGGAATCGGCTTGAGCCTGTGCTACTCCATCATGCAAAGCCAGGGTGGTCAGATCGGCCACCGCCCCAATCCTGAGGGGGGCTCCATCTTTTTCTTTACGTTGCCGGTGAGTCAGCCGAGCGAAGCGTAACCCGTTTCAAACTGTAGGGGCGGGCCTAGGTGTCCGCCCGGAATCATCAGACACTTCGGCCAGTTCAGATGGGGGCCAGAGACCGCATGGGCAGACATGCGAGTCGGCCCCTACAAACCGTGCCAGTCCGTGGTGATAGCCGCCCTTAATCCAGCCACTCCAGTGTCCCTTCCAGATGGGGCTTGCCATCCTTGTGGGAGACCAGCTCGAACTGGCAGCTGTTGTCCTGCTGTCGCCAGACCATATCGACCGCGCCTGGCAGGAAGATCGGCAGCTTGAAGCTAACCTTGACCCGCAAGGGCCGTTGCCCCTGGTTGGCCGTCAGTTGGGCCAGACAGCGGGCCTTGGACCACAGGCCGTGGGCGATGGGCTGCTTGAAGCCGAAGAGTCGGGCGGTCAGCAGGTGCAGGTGGATGAGGTTATAGTCGCCAGAAACCTGGGCATACTGACGGCCAAGGTTTTCCGGCAACTGCCAGAACAGGCGGTGTTCATAGGCCTGGCGTGGTTGCTCCTTGCGTTCACGCTTGCCGTCGCTGCGCTTGCGATTGCGGTGCAGCAGCGTGGCAGTGTTTTCCCATACCAGGCGGCCGGCAATGTAGACCTTGGTGAGAATATCAAACTCCAGGCCTTTGTCGGTTTGCTGCTGGCCGGCGAGGGAGCATTCGAAATCCAGCACTTCTTCCGGTAGGATCGGTCTATATTGCGTGATCTCGTTACGTAAATGGACCAGGCCGATCAGCGGCAGCGGAAAGCGCGGGTCGGTGAGCAGGCGCATGTAGGGGCCGAAGGCCATGATCTGGGGATAGGTCGGCGGCAGCACCTGATTGTCTTGAAAGCCACAGACTTTGTGATATTGTCGCAACCGGTCGTGATCAATCTTTACGCCCCGAATATTAACGGACAAGGCTGGCAGCTGGATGTCGGACTGCTGTTTTTGGGTGCGCTTGAAGGCCGCCTTGGCAAAAAGGGTCGGCAGATAGGGTTCACGTGATAGGATAATGGATTCCTGTTGCTGCATGTCATTCCCCTGACTGTGCGAATGTCACCTGAAGGCTTGCTGCGTTTCACCGGGCCAGACGGTCGCGTCAGCGTGGGAGACAGCTTCCGTCTGGACTCCTGTACAAGTAGTCCATTACTGTACCACGGGAGCCGGCAGCTTCAGGCGTCAGATAAAGATCAAGTCTGCTTGGATTGTAGGCGAGTTTAAAGGGCCGATTGAGTGATGATATTGGCCGAGAGGCAAGTGTGGGTTGGCGAAGAAGTCAATTTGACAAGGTAATTGGAGGCGTGGATCGAAATTGACACGGATTTCCATTGGAAGGCATTGCCTGGCTGTGGTCGTACACTTGAACAGTGGATAGATAAGCACTCATGATTGAAAACAAGACAGATGCGGGCGTCATGATTCGTCTCATCCACCAGGCAATGTTGCGGCATGGGGTGGATGTGGATGAAGTCTTTCGCCGCTGTGGCATCACCGAGGAGTACCTTGCCCAGGAGCAGTTGCGAACCCCTCACGAAGCCCAGGTATTTTTCTGGGAAGTGCTAGAGGATGTGAGCCAGGATCCGGATATTGGTCTGCATCTGGGTGAATACCTGCCAGTTTTCAAAGGTCAGGTACTGGAATACCTGTTCTTAAGTAGCCCCAATTTTGGCGAGGGCATTCGCCGGGGCATAGCCTATCAGCGCCTGCTGAGCGATGCCGCGGACATACGGCTCGATATTGAAGGGGACATGGCCTGTATCACCCTGAACGTGGCCACACCGGCAGTGCGCCAGATCCGCCATTTTTCCGAATGTTTCACTTTGGGCTTGCTGAAATTCTTCCGGTTTGTCACCGAAGGCGCCTTTCAGCCCTACCGGATTGATTTTGAGCACAAGGCACCCAAATCCAGCACGGAGCATGAGCGACTGTTCGGAGCCGAAGTGCGCTTCGACCAGCCCTTGACCCAGCTGTGGTTCAAAGCTGAACTGCTGAACCTGCCTTCAGCCCATGCCGAGCCGGAGCTGCTGAAGCTCCATGAGCAGTTAGCCAGCCAGCAACTGGCCCGCCTGGAACTGCAGGATGTGGTCAGCCAGGTGCGGCGTGTCATCGCGGAGCTGCTGGAGTCCGGAGAGGTTTCCCTGGAAGTAGTGGCCCAGCGGCTGGACCTCAAACCCCGTACCTTGCGAACCCGCCTGAGCGAAGCCAATACCAACTTCAACCAGGTGCTGGCGGAGTTCCGGTGCCATCTGGCCAAGAAGCTGCTCTCGCAAACGGATGAGAGTATCGACGAGATCGTTTATCTGACCGGCTTTTCGGAGCCCAGTACCTTTTATCGGGCGTTCCGACGCTGGGTAGGAATGACACCGGTGGAGTACCGGCGCCAAAAGCAGAACCAGTCCTGACCAGAGGGGCAGGGCCCTCTGCGGTCTGCATCAAGGCCTGGTTCAATTCTCACTTTGAACCAGGCCTTGACCGAGTCGGTTACTTACCGATGAGGCTTTGTCCACACACGCGGACTGTTTGGCCGCTGATCCCGTTGGAGCCCGGGTTGGCTAGGAAGGCGATAGCCTCGGCAACATCCTGGGGCTGACCGCCTTGGGACAGGGAGTTCATACGACGCCCGGCCTCACGGATGGTGAAGGGCATGGCAGCGGTCATTTGGGTTTCGATAAAGCCTGGTGCAACCGCGTTAATGGTGATG
>Ga0209075_1003794_pt1 | contig 12357 bp, 4 predicted proteins | sample Stecom2011_FD_187523 | JGI IMG/M metagenome (GOLD analysis project Ga0209075, IMG submission 187523) | Agricultural soil microbial communities from Utah to study Nitrogen management - Steer compost 2011 (SPAdes) (version 2) | ecosystem: Environmental > Terrestrial > Soil > Agricultural land...
CAGATGCAGGCCCGCATCGTCGACCGCCAGGTACTCGCAGCCGGCCAGCGCCTCGACGCCGCGCTGCTTGAGCGAGGCGCGGTGCACCCAGCCGGTGGTCTTGCCGAGGCCCTTTCCGGGCTTGGAGCTCTTACGCGTTTGGCCTGATTGAATCGAACGGTCACTGTTCCAGCACGAGGCGGAGATTTTCGTTCACCGATACACCGCCATACTCGAACTCGAGGTCATCGGCCGCCGCATCGAGGCGATAGAGCAGCATGAAGTGGCGAGGCTCGTCGTCGGCAGGAAGCCAGAAGGGCTCCACCAGTTCGACCGGGCCACGCTGATAGGCGCCCACCAGCTCACCTTGCGGTGCTCGCAGCCGGAATCGATCGGTCACCGTCATCATGCCGCCGGTGCCGCTGAGGTTGGTCATCGATGCCTCAACCAACAGCAGCACCTCGCCCTCCGCGGCCTGATGGCCGGCAAACCTGTCCCGCAAATCCAGTGCATGAATGCTGACCGGCGTAGGCTCGTCCTCGATCAGCGCCAAGGGCTCGGCGTGGTCGGTGGGTGCCGCGTCATCGAGCAGTGTAAAGCGCAGTGGAGGGCGAATATCCGACGAGATACCGGCGGCGCGGAACTCGGGGAAATAGGTCACCAATTCGATATGCTCGGCGCCTTCCGGCACCGGGAACACCGCAATGCCTCCCGCCATGAACTCGGGCAACCAGACGGGATCATCCAGCAGGCTGCTCAACCCGGCATCGCGCACATAGCCATGGCCACCATCTACCACGGCTTGCAGCAATCCGCCGGCTTCCACGTATTCCATCACATGGGGCAGGTCCACTTTGACGTCTATCGCGGCGTCGCGATCCAGGGCCAGGGCATCGGCGGGGTTTTCCCAACGGCTTCGCCCACGCAGGTCAACGGCGAGCCAGCTCATGCCCTCGGGCGGGGCCTGGCCATGCAAGCGGTCCGGGAACTTCGCCGAGACCACCGCGATTTCCATCAGATCATTGTCCTGCATCGGCATGTTGTCCGCTGGCGCTCGCCTGGCCGCCGTGGCCATCTCCCCCAGTAACGGGATGGACAGAGCTGCATAGTCGTCGTGATAGTAGTGGAATGACAGAGTATCGATCCGGGACGCCGGTATCGCATAGACCATGCTGCCTTGGCGCGTGTCACCGATTCGTCCCAGCACGAAGCCATCGTCGATGGCACGCGTATCGCGGTCGAACTGTGTGCGGCGCGAGACTCGCTGTCCGTCAACCAGTAGGTAGCCCTGGCGCGTCAGGGAGGCGATCAGCACGGCTTCTTCATAGTCGAGGTCGAAGATGAGATCGGCCGGCATGCGGTTCTCGATCTCGAGTTCCAGCGCCAGCCAGCGCTGCCCAGGCGGTGGCGCCTGACCGGCATATTCGTCGTGCACCGCCCACTCGGTAACGCGCATGTGCAGGGCGCGATTGCACCCCTCGGCAAACAGGCCACCGCCATTTCCCGGCTCATTCAGGGCCTCGGAGTCGATTGTCGAGGGCGAGTCAGCCAGTGCATCGCTGACGGCTATGCCGGCCAGCCACACCAGGCCAATCATGACGAGTTTGTTCATTGACGGTGCTCCTCAGCAGGGGTCGGGCATCAAACCATCGACGACGGTACCGTTCATTTCGCCGAACACGCCGTCCAGGGCCGCCAGGTAAATCTTCGACTCGATGGCTGAGCTGGCAATTTCCACCCACTGATCACTGAGCTTGCCAAGCGCCATATTGCCCGCCACCATCGCCCCTTCGCGCAGAATGCAGCACTGCATGGCCCCGGCGCTCGGGCCAGTCAGGAGACAACCCCATACCGCCTGCACCGTCGCCACGGCGGAAGCGGCGTTGTCAATGCTATTCATCAACACCAGAATCTGCTCGACCATCTGCCCCCGCCCGTCGGGCCCCATGCCCAGGGCGTCGCCGCTCAGCGGATCCACCCGCCACCAGGTGTCGGCGCCCTCGCCGGGTTCGGGCATCACCACCCAGTATCCCCGCTCAAGGGCCCGCTCGATGGCCGCCGCGCTAGACACCGGCAACTCGCCTGCCTCACTGGGCGCGGTGGCCAGTCGCCAGGCGTCTCCCGCTTCGCCCGCTCGGGCAAAGTCCAGGCTGGTATTGACGGCCGAACCGTTGTCCCCCACCAGTTCTGCCTCGAGCACGGTGTCGAAGACACCCTGGCCAAGGCGCACTCGCCACGCGGCTTGCTCTCCCGGCAACACCTCGACCCGGTTGTCGATGATATCGATCCCCGCTTCCCGCGCCGGCCCTGTGTCGTCGAGCATCAGCCGCTCGAAGGTCGACAGTAGATTGACACGCGTCAGCGCGATCCGCTCGGCGTGTGGGCTGCGGGCACGGCGGTGGTGAGCCAGGGCAATGAGTTCCACCGGATAGGGCGCCAGGCGTTCGATGGCGCTACCCATCAGGCCTGGGTCGTCACGGCGCACCGCATGCACCGCGCCCAGCGCCGCCATGCGATTGTCCAGGCTGCCATGGAGCAGTCGCGCCAGGGTATAGGAGGTGGGCCACCAATGCGTCTGGGCCATCAGCTCGGTGGTGGAGAGCATGGCCAGTGCCCGCGCCTCGATCATGGCGTCGTTGAAGGCCAGGCCCTGCACCCCGCGCTGCCTGACGCCGGCATCGATCACATCCATCAGGGCCCGCTGGAAGATTTCGTTCTCCCGCCCTGGGGCGCGGACGGTCAGCCGCAGGAACACGCCGGAGAGTTCTGGGGCGGGAGCGTCCTGCGCCGGGTCAGCTCGACCTCCCACGCTGATCTCGCCCAGCAGGCTGGAGGCCTCCTCGAAGGCTTCGGAGATGCCGGTGCCGCCTTCTGGGTCACCAAGTTCCCCGTTGCGCAGAATGCTGTGCTGAATCTCAGGTTCACCATCGATCAGTAGCAGAGGCAGCCACTCCTCGCGGGAGCGCAGCAAGTCGGGCAGTTGTTCAGGGGTGAAGTCGCCGTCGCCGCCTAGCAGCGTCGGTGGCGACGGAAGTCCCAGCGGTTGGATATCCAGCACCACATTCCGCCCCGCCAGTTGCGCTGCGGGTGACTCGAATAACAGCGCTGTGCGTTCCCGCAAGCGCCCACTCTCGAGCCGCTCGGCGACCACCTCGAGGCTGACTCGATGCCACTGATCCTCGGCAATCTCATCGACCCACATGACCTCGACCTCGCCCTCATGCAGGCGCTGGCCAGGCCGATGTTCGGCCAACGCCGGATCAAGATCTTGCCAGCCACCGGCGGTCTGAATCTGAACCCACCAGTGATCCGCCAGGGCAGCGGAAGGGTCACCCAGCGCATCGTCATCCGCCTCATCGTTGGCCGCCAGCAGCTCATGCAACCGCGCCGTCTGCTCGCGGCTTCGCTCACCGACCCGAGTGGCCATCTCCTGACCCTGGCGATCCACCGCCTCGACGCGACGACGTAGACTCTCCTCCCCCTCTCCCAACTGTCGAGCGGCCTGTGCATAGTCATCCGCCGATAGGGACGCTTGAGGCAATGCGCGCCCATTAGGCGACGGCGCCAGCCAGGCACCCTCGAGCAACTGGACGGCGCGCTCATCGAGTATCGCTCGAACTATGCGTACCCGGTGTCCGGCGAGGTCGAGCATCCCACCCAGCAGCAGGGCACGATCGAGATGGCTGCCCTGACGGTCGATCAGGGTGCCCCGGGCACCGCGTAAGGCCCCCTGATACGGTAGCCAGCGGGTCTCGTCACGCACCCAGCGAAAGAGGTCTTCGGCCTCATTGCCAATGGCCTGTTGACGAGTTGCCAGAGACCAGTCTTCACGGGGCAACCGCTCTAGGGTTTCCTCGGCCCGCCGGTAGGTCTCATTAAGGGAGTGTTCGATTGCCTGGTAGCGGTCGACAGGTCGGTGGCACTGAGACGACTCGGCCCAGGCCGGTAGCGCCTGCGTGCACAGCGCCACACCAGCCACCATCATCAACCCCAGCCAACGCCATGCCACAGAATGCTTGCCATGCCGCATAACGAAACCTCCTCGATCGACGGTGCCCAGCCTGATGTGGGGCCGATGATTGCCGTTCAGAATTCGTCCAGGGCCGCTTCGGCGACAGGGCTGAAGTCGGGGTCCCCTTGATCCCTCACGCGGGCCAGGAACTCGACCCACTCGGTTTGCGCTTGAGAGTCCCGCGACAGCCAGCCAGGCCGAGCCATCATCAGGTCGGCCAGCGCCTCCGGCGGGAAGGGCGCTTGCCAGCCGCTGCCAGTATCGAAGATAACCGGATCGAGGATGCCGATGATGCCGGCAACGCTGTTGTGCTCGAGATTGGCCAGAGCGCCTCCCCCACGGTTACGCAGGAAGTGATCACCGATATGGGCGAAGTCGGCCTCGGGATTGACCAGAATCCGGCCCATTTCGATGGAAGCTTGCTCGCGGCTCGCCGAGCGCTCGAGCCCCCGTGTCAATCCGGAGGTCATCAATACGCCCACTGCCGGGTTGATGGCCCAGCGGTTGCGATGCTCGTCGATGGACTCGAGGATAGCATCGACAACCCGCGGGGCGTGCTCGGCCGAACGCATCGGGATTCCCAGCAGTTGCTCGGGCAGCTCGGCGTCGGCCGCGGACTCAGCCCTCCATAGCAGCGCCACCGCACGCTCGATGATATAGCCCGGGTCGGACTCGGCGAGTCGCGCCGGCGACTGCTGCAGCGCCGAGGCCGCCTGTTGGCGCACCAGCGCGGATGTGTCGGGCTGCTCCAGCACAGTGAAGATCGGGCCCAGCGTGGTGTGCGGAGGCGTCTGCGGATGACTCTGCTGAAACCTCACCAACCGCTGGATACCGATCAGTCGATGGTCGTCGCTTGGTCCCTGGGCTATCAGGTCGGCCATGGCATCGGTAAAGCCGTAAACGGCTGGCTCGGCCAGTGCCGACGAACCAAACCCCGCCGCGCCGGTGGCAAGCTCACGGGCGAGCTGTTCCATGCGGTTGGCCAGGTGTGCCGTCTCCTGCTGGGTGATCTCGTCGCGCAGTGCCGCAAGCAACCGCGTAAACACCGGTGCTGGCCCCAGCGGCCCCCTGGCAAAGCGATCAAAGAGCTCACCGCGCTGGGCCGGGGATTCATCGATTGCCAGCGCCAGTTCCAGGGCATCTCGGGTACCGATCTCCGCCAGCGCCGCCTGTACGTCGGCCCGATTCTCGGTAGCCAACTCGGCATTCTCACGCACGTAGTCAAGCCAGGTGGCGTCATCGACAAACTCAAGATCGGCCATTCGCGCCAGGAAGAAGCGGGTGGCATCCTCGTCATGCTCAGCATGGAAAAGCACCTCGGCGAGCGGAAACAGCACGCTGTCGGGGAGAGCATCGGTCACCATCAGCCTTGTAGCATGCTCAGGCTCGCTGTCGGCAAGCGTCAGCAGATCCTGACTCAAGACTTGCTCGTCGAGGCCGGCGGCGACCGCCCCCAGCAGCAGGTCACGCTGAGTGCGCGAGTGGTCGCTAAACTCCGGATTCAGGATCGCCTGTCGCAACAGGGCCTCGGCTTCCGGGGCGCGTATCATATAGAGCGTGTTCATGGCCGCCAGCCGCAACTGGTCGGCCTGACGCGACGACAGACCATCGCTGTCTGGCTGCTGAAAGACGCGCCGCACCAGATCGCGGGCAGGCAGGCCATCGACGCCCATCGAACCGATTCGCTCGAGCCCCATCAGCCGCTGGGTAAAGGCATCCGCCAACAGCAGTTCGGCATGCTCGAGCGCCGTCTTGCCGCGGTAGGTCGCTTCGTCGTCGTGCTCCGGCGACCGCTGTTGCATCATCCCCTCGAGGTCGGGCGCCTGCTGCGCCAGCGAGGTGGTAGGCAACATCATGGCAACAAGGCCAGTCACCAAAATAATGCTTGCCGTCGATATCTTCTTCATGGAGAAGTCTCCGCTGGGACGTCGCCCAGACGCAGTTCCATCGTCTGACGCGGCGCCATATTGAATGTCTGGTGACGCTCGCCATCGTGAGCTTCCACCACCAGGGTGTAGTCGCCGACATCGAGCTCGATCCCCTCGCCATCGACACGTCCACGAGCCACGGTACTGCCGGCCGCATCCAGCACCCGCCAGGGGGCCGCCAAGGCGCTGGCAAGGCCCCCGACCAATTCCTCGCCGTCGTGGCTATCGAAATACTCGCCGCCACCCAGTTCGGCGAAACGCTCGAAGTCGGCTTTCAGGCCGATCTCATCGATATGAAAGCCGACGATATTGAGGCGGACGTCGAGGCCTTCCTCTATCAGTCGCTCCACCGACTGCTCCAGGTCACCCTCGCAGGTCTCCTCGCCATCGGTGAGCATGACCACGAGCCGGCGCTGATCCTGGTAGTCATCGAGGTCGTCGAGCACGGCATCCAGTGAACCGGCCAGCGGTGTGCGTGCCAGGTTGATCGCCTGAATCTCCTCGACGGCACGCCGCACCTGTGCATGATTGTCATCACCAGGGGCAACCAGCAGTTCAGTGGCACAGCTGTGTGGCTCGGTATGGCCGAAAGCACGCAGCGCCACCGGAACACCTTGGGGAATGCGCTCATCGAGCACCTGCTGCACAATGCGACGGGCCACCTCGATTCGCCGTCCGCCCTCCATCTGGCGCAGCATGGAACCGGATGCGTCGAAGATCAGATGTACCACGCCAGCAGCGACCACTGGCTCATCGCCGCTGACTACATGCAGGCTGCCGGGCTCGGGAGGTTCCTGGTAGCGGCGTTCGACCTCGAGGGCAAAGGTGGTGGGCTGGCGTAATTCACGCATGCCCGCTTCGAAGGCACGAATCAACTCGCTGCGTCCGGTGGTGTAGCGATAGGTGCCACCGCCTACATGAGCCCAGCTGAGCATCTGATCCTGATACCAGCGGTATTCGTTGGTCTCATCGCTTCGATTGCCGTGGGAGATCTCGAGGGTAAATATGCGTGGGCGAACCGTTTCCAGGTCATTCCATACCGACATGTCACGACCCAGTTGCTCGGCATCGGTGATCAGGAAGATCGCCTTCTCGCCCTCCTGGCTCGCCAAGGCACGGGTGGCGAGCTTCAATGCCGGTTCGGAGTCGGAGTCGGAGAAACGACCGTTATAGACATTCAGGGTCTGGGCTACATGGGTGGGCGATTCCGCCCAACCATCAATTAGCAGCGGCCCGCCAAGGGGCAGCAAATTGAATGCCTCCCGACCAGGCTTCAGCCCCTCGGCAAAGCGATTCAGCGCTTGATAGATTGCCGGCTGGTGGTTGGCCACGCTGCCACTGCCATCCCACAGGAAGGCCACCGAGCGGGGCGGCTCGGCGACCGTCAGTTGGTAGGTTCCTGGGGCCAGATCCACGGCCTCGGCATGGCGCTTGTCCCCTTCGGTATCCCGCCAGTTAAGCGCCACCTCGTTGCCCTCGGGATCGGTCAAGGTTGCCTTCAGCCGACCGCGCTGGGATTCCTGCAGCGCAAATGCCAGGGTGTTGTCGCCTTCATCCAGGTCGATCCGATAGTGGCGCGTATCTCCCGGCTCCTCGACCCTGCCGGTGATTCGAGACGTCAGCGTCAACGGTCGGCCGGCATGACTGTCGATATCCTCGACGGCGGTCAGCGCCAGCTCGGTGATCGACCGCTCGGCCTCCAGCGGTCCACGGGAGTGATCCATGCCCCAGTGACCGAGGATCGAGCGGCCGCTGCCCAGGCTATCCGCCTCGTATGCCCTCAGCGCCTCTGGGATGCGCCAACTGGCACGCCGCTCTCCCTCGGGAATCTCCGGCTCGTCGAACACCAGTCGTACATAGCGTGCTCGGGGCGACTCGGGCAACTCCAGGCTGGCCACCCCTTGGCCATCGCGCTCGAACGTCCAGTCCGCCTGTTCTTGCCAGGGCCCCACCGGACTCTCGGTGGCGGTATAGACCTTCGCCCCCGTTACGGGCTGGCCGTCCCAGTCGAGGTTCTCGACCCACTGCAGCTCGTCGAGCCGCGCCGCGCGGTGATGCAGGAAGGCAAACACCATCTCGATGGTGCGCCCACGGATACGCTCACCGCGGCGTACCGCGCGCTCATCCATGATGCTCCGGTTGGTGGAGCGGTGGCCCTGGAACCCATACAGCGAGCCGATATCCGGTAGCGTGTAGACCCAGTGGCCCCCCAGTTCATGGTCGAGCAGATCGTGGTGACGCCGCCCAAGCTCGCCACTCGGCTCACCAAGCACTATCAAGAGCCCACTGCCGTGGGCGCCACGCACCTCCTCTCCATCGTTCCACACGCTCAAGGGGCGCAACTGGACATAGCGGGCGTCGCGGGGGGCTGCGAATTCGAAGAGCTGCTCACCGTCCGCGGAAGCGAGCTCTAGGGTTTCGACCACCTCCAGGGCGTCACGCCGTTCTCCCAGGGCAACCTCCACCTCGCGCCAGCGATTCCGATGAGCATGAGTGGAGCGTTGGTTGAAGACGATTCCCAGCACCCGCCCGCCCTCGCCTGCCAGGCGTATCGGCGGCAGCGCTTCACCCAGGTCGTTTGACACCTCGATCGAGCTGCCGGAACCGGCCATGCCATCGATCAGAAAATAGGGATAACTTCTGCCACGCCCCGGCAAAGAATCGATGGGCTCACCCGTATCGGCGTCGACGAAGGTAGCGCCCAGCGCGCTCCATGCCAGGTTCGTAAGTCCCGCCAGCGCCATCGGCACATCCGGCACCACGAAGGGCTCGACTGGCGGCACCCGTGCATCCAGTGCCAGCTCATGGCGCAGCACGTCATCACCGGCCTTGATGTAAAGCGTCAGCGGTGCGCTTTCCAGCATGTTCGGCGGGAACGTCCAGTCAAGCGGCAACTCAACCTCTTCACCGGGAACGAGTTCGACGGAATCCGGCAACCCGGAGACCGTCGCCCCGCTATGGCTGATATGGGACTCCAACGCCAGCAACAGTGATTCTTCACCAGGATTGTTCAGGATCAACCGCGAGTCGAGGCGCTGACCCAGCGCAGCGAATGGGGCCAAACGCTCGGTTGGCGTTTCCAGGCGCATGGTGATCGCCGGTGCCGCCGGCATGTCCTCATGGGCCCACGGGTCGGACACCGACACCTTGGCGTGATAGCGGGCTCGGGATACCTGGCCGCCTTCCAGCATCAGAATGTAATCGCCCGGGGGCAGCCACTCGTCCACTGACAGGGGCTCATCCTGGCCGGACACCCTCAGCATGGATTGCTCCTGCCAGAACAAGCGGGCATCCAGTTCCCCGTCCTCGGGTGGTTCCAGCTCGAGCGTCACACGGTTCCATCCGGGCAAGTGAAAGTGGAACCGATCCTCGTCTCGCAAGGTATGGAAGGAACCCTGCACCTGCTCGCCCAACCAGAGTGGATTGGCATCTCCATCCTCGTCGTTGGGTTCCTGCTCGGCGCCCGGCTGGGGCTTGCCCGTCGGCGAAGCGAAGAGCCTATAGTCGGCATCCTCGCCCACCAGCCGCAGCAGGTAGCGCCCCGGCAACAACCGAACATAATCCAGCCACAGATCCTGCTCGCCCCGGCGCGCCCCTCGATTGTCCAGAAAGGCTGAGTTTTCACCATCGCGATAAAGAGAAAGGCGTTCCAGGGGCGTCTCACCCTCGGTGGAGATCGCCCACTGCTGAGTCTCGCCGGTGACCTGTAATACAAACCAGGCCTCACTGCTGCCGTCGAAGCGACCATGAACCGGCACATCCGCCAACAGCGGAAGTGCCCACTCGCGGGCGTCGTTGGGGCGGGAGACCCAGCCCTCCGGTGCCGGCTCGTCACTGTCCAGGTTCAACGTATAAGTCGCTGAGTCGCGGCTACGGTGACGCAGTATCATTGCATAGTCACCATCCGGCAGGGACATTCGGGAGAACAGGGTCTCGCTCGGCCCCGTGCGACAGATATCGTCGCGACTGTCGATCTCGCTCAAACAGACCTCAAGCTGAGCCTCAACGGCCTCAGTAGTGGCGCCGACCATCAACACTTCGCCCGCCTCTGCTGCAAAGGCGAGGTGGCGACGCTCATTACCCTCCATCGTCAGCGAAATCTCTTCCCCTACCTCGAGCCAGCGCCGCGCTTCGAGGGATCCAGCGAACGGCACCTGCTCTGCCACGTCCTCGGCGGGGCTCGGCTCTTCCTTGCGCATCCCGTCTGCGCTGATATTGGCTCCCAGACGGCCGATGACGCTGCCCTCCACGTGGCGCACATGCAGCCGACTCCCCTCGGGCAGCTCGAGCCGACCCCATGCCTGCTGCAGGGGCGCCCCCTCGACGGCCTCCACGATGACGTCGCCGTCTCCGTCCGTGATCCATGTCTCAAGCGGCGCCCCCAGCTCCCCGGCAAGGACCACTCGCCATAGCTGACGAGGGCCTTCCTCGGGTTTGAGCGGGAGGGCGACCTCGGGCACATTGAGCTGGAAGTACCATTGCCGGCCTGGCTCAACGGCGATGTCATCGACGTCATCGCCCTCCACGGTGCCGCGAATATTGATTCGGTCGCCTGAGGTCAGGGTCAAGCGGTACTCGCCCCCCGTCTCTTCCGGCAGGAAGCGAATCAGATGCTCACCGGCTGGCACAATCAGCGATTCGTGAAGCGCGCGATCGTTGCGCGCCGCCACAGACAGCGTCAGGAGAGAAGTATTGTCGCTGGCCTCGGTTGGCGGTTCGGCACCAAACATCGCGACACCTGAAGTGCTCTCCTCCTTGCCCGGCCAGAAAAGTTCGGCATCAATGTCGCCCTCGCCGTCACCCTGGAGCTCGAGGTGCCAGAGACGGTCGGTTTCGGCATCATCCAGCGCCCAGCGGAACAGGTCACGATCCTCACCCGAGACCTCGCCCAGCAGGCGGGCTTCGCCACGGAACGGCTGCGCCTGCTCGGGGGTATCATTGGGTTCCTGCTCGAAGACCATCCTGGGAAAGGCCTCCGCACTGCCAGCCAGCAGCAATGTCAGCAAACAGGCGGCTGAAGTAACCGAAACCTTCACTTTAATTATTCCTTCGTACTTTTTTGTCACCTCCAGTCTAGGCTACTGCTATTCAACGACCCCGTTCGTTTGCAGGGGACTGGTGACGAAACTCACTTCGATCGCACCATGCTCGATGGCTTACCGCGCCAGACCTAGACTTCGGCCGTGGCGACCGGTGGGGTGAATCACTTCGAGGGTTTCCTGACGAGGGACTTGCTGAGTGCTGACCAGCCGCCTGGTGCTGCTGGACGAAGGTCCTCAGTAGCGCTACCTGGCAGAGCTGGGTTTCGCCGACGACAACGCCACGGTCGCTTTCCACCTGCGCAACCTGTTACAGAGGACCGACACCCACCGTCAGGCCGACCTGATCGCCCTGGTGCTCTCCGGCTCGGTGTCGGTCGCCCTGCCCTGAGACGCATCGATACGCTTGATCAAAGGCTGGCCGAGACCCGGGTGCCCTGGTCAATGGCACGCTTGGCATCGAGCTCGGCGGCTTCGTCGGCACCGCCGATCAAGTGTACCGAGACAGCGGCTTGTTTGAGTGGCTCAAGCAGTTCACGTACCGGGTCTTGACCGGCACAGATCACTACGCTATCCACCTCAAGCAGACGTGACTCCCCTTGAAAGCGAATGTGCAGGCCGGCATCGTCGATACCGACGTATTCGCAGCCGGCCAGCGCTTCGACACCACGATGGCGTAGCGACAGCCGATGTACCCAACCGGTCGATTTACCCAACCCCTTGCCGGGTTTGGAGGATTTACGCTGCAACAGGTAGACCTGGCGTGGCGTTTCCGGCAGCTCGGGGCGGCGCAAACCGCCACGCTCGGTCACGTTCAGGTCCACCCCCCACTCGGCACACCAGGCTTCACGGTCAAGCGCGGGCTGTCCCACATGGGTCAGCAACTCGGCAACATCGAAGCCAATGCCGCCGGCACCAATAATTGCCACCCGCTGTCCGACCTGTTCGGGATTCAGGATCGCCTCGGGATAGCTGAGCACCTTGGCGTGCTCGACACCCGGCAACTCCAGGCGTCGTGGGCGCACGCCGGTGGCCAGAACCACCGCATCGAAATCGCGCAGTGCCTGGAGGTCCGCTTCGCACCCCAGCTTCACCGTCACACCGTACTTGGCCAGCATCACCTCAAAGTAGCGCAGGGTTTCGTCGAACTCTTCCTTCCCCGGAATCTTGCGCGCCAGGTTGAACTGGCCACCCAGCGCCTGGTCGCGCTCGAACAGCACTACCCGGTGGCCGCGACGGGCGGCCGTCAACGCCGCCGCCAGACCCGCCGGACCACCGCCCACCACGGCGACGCGTCGCGGCTCGCCGGCGGGCTCGATCAGAAGCTCGGTCTCGTGGCCGGCGCGGGGGTTGACCAGGCAGGAGGTCGCCTTGCCTTCGAAGGTGTGGTCCAGGCAGG
>Ga0209075_1003795_pt1 | contig 12353 bp, 10 predicted proteins | sample Stecom2011_FD_187523 | JGI IMG/M metagenome (GOLD analysis project Ga0209075, IMG submission 187523) | Agricultural soil microbial communities from Utah to study Nitrogen management - Steer compost 2011 (SPAdes) (version 2) | ecosystem: Environmental > Terrestrial > Soil > Agricultural land...
TTAGTGATGGAACTTATGGAAGAATACAAAGCTATTCTGATGAAAACTCCTGAGAAACAACCATTTGTAACACAGTTGGAAATGATGGATATTAATCTTCTAAACCCTGATTTGATACAATTCGTATCTTTTTCAAAGATCAGTGAAAGTTATGCTGAAGTAGCTGCAGACGAGTTTAGAGAATTTGTAAGAAATAAATCGAGTAATAAACAAGTCCGGGTAATTACGCATTTAAACCTCACTGAAAAGAGAGAGATGGTTATCGAAATGCCTAAAACCAAATTAGAAATATTTCAAGAAATTGTTGCTGATTTTCCTTATATTGGAGTACTGAAATCAAAGTACCGTTTCGATGTGGAATAACAATTCTTCTTTACCGATGAGTTTAATTGAAACCATCTTGGTTTTACCTCAAGAAATTCCTTTGTTAAACGAACATTTACAAAGAGTTCAAGACAGTGTTCAGCAATTAAGCTGGCCTGATAACTCTTCTTACTATGACAAAATAGCGCAAGACTTATTAGCCATTGCGAATAAGACCCAAACGCCTACCGTTTACAGAATGGAATGGGCTTTTTCTGGCTATCAGTATTATCACAAGTTTACAAGTAGGGCTTTACCGAGTCCCAAAGAAATAGAATCTTGGACCTTAGCTCCATACCAAATATTTTATAGTCTATACGCACGAACTCGCAATCTTAAATTAGCCTTTCGAGAGCGATATAATAAGGCTATGCAACAAAAAACCGACAGCAAAGACTTATTGCTTCTCAATCAATATGGTAAAATAACGGAAAGCAGTATTGCTAATCTTTTTTTCAGAATTAATGAGCAGTGGTTTACACCATGCTTAAGCACAGGCTGTGTTAATGGTGTATTTCGGAGACATTTTATAAAAGAGGAAAGAGTGCAACCCATTATAATATCCATCGACCAAGTGAATATGATTGATGAAATGTATTTAGGAAATGCAGTTCGTGGCCTTTGGAAAGTCACCTTGTTGTGATATTTACTCCCACTTAAACAATTTAGTAGCAGCGACATAACCTACTACACCCCAGGCTAATACGATAGACATTTCTAAACCCAATGACCAAATTGGAATGCCTTCAAAAGCGATTTTTCTGAAAGCAATATTTACATTCGTTAATGGAAGTACTCTACTGATTATTTCCAACCATTTAGGAAACATTTCAATTGGGATAAAGGTATCTGCCAAAATAAATTGAGGCAATACTAAGATGTTGGATAAAGGTGGAATTAGTGCCGAAGATTTAGCTACTCCACTAATGATAAATCCAAAACTCATAAATACAATAAGTGAAATAGCTGACAATACCATCATTTGAATAAGCGTCCAAATGCCATTCTTTAAATGAAACCCTAAAAAATAATAGCCAATTAAAATAATGAATAACGCGCCCATGAGTTGGAAAAACATTCTCGAAATCGCTTCAGACAATAAAATATTTTGCCTTTTAATCGGAGATGCAAAAAAACGTTTCAGTACTAAATCACTACGCAAGCTATAAAAAACAAATGCTGTTCCAAATATACTTGCAGCCAATAAAGAAAAACCTAACTGTCCAGGAAGTATAAAATCCACTTGAGAATAAGAAGTGAGTTGTAAGGCTTCTTTTTCAATTTTTAATGCTTCGTAATCGACATGTTTGTTTTTAAAATAAATATTTTCCAATACCATTTCCAACTGCTCAATTTCTCCTTTCGCTTGTGGACTTGAGGCTATCACAAAACGTTTACCATCTTGGTCATCCTTTTCTTTCACATGTGCTAAAACTATCCCTTTTATCATAGCTTCCTCCAAGTCATGCTTATCATCAATGACTTGAACATCTATCAAAGGAGAAGCCTGAAGTGCTTCCTCCCATGCTTTTGAAATGGCATGGTCTAATACTACAGGTACAGGAGCAGCGTCTTTTTGTCCAATAAAATTAAATCCAAATATAAAAACCAAAGGGAAAGCAATCGTAAATGCTATGGATGAAGGGCTCTTAGCGGTTGATTTCAAGGATGCTTTTATCAATGCAAGCATACCTTGCCATTGACTATATTTTTTTTGAGGCATTGTTTTAAGAGTTAAACTTTAGTTTGATAATCATATAAAGACGCATAATAACCATTTAATTTCATGAGTTCTTCATGAGTCCCATTTTCTATGATTGCACCATCATCAAATACAAATATTTGATCGAAATCCCAATCTTTAAATACGCGATGTGTAATAATAATCGCTGTTTTATCTTCTAAAAATTCCCGTAAATTTTTCTGTATTTTTTGTTCTGTATTCGTATCAACAGCTGAAAGGCTATCATCTAAAAGTAGAATATTCGCTTCTTTGATCAGTGCTCTTGCAATGGATATACGTTGCTTTTGTCCACCTGAAAGCATTACGCCACGTTCACCGGTTACTGTCTGAAATCCATCTGGCAATTGTTCAATTTCTTCATATATCGATGCCAACCTTGTTGCCTCTTCAATCGTCATCTGAGGTGTAGCATTTCCCATTTTAATATTATTTTCTACAGTATCTGAAAACAGAAACACTTCTTGAGGAACATAAGCTATCTGACTCCGATAAGTCGCTAATTCAAGCTCTTTCAAATCTACCCCTTCTACACTCACCACTCCACTTTCTGGATCATACATTCTTAGTAAAAGGTGTGCAAATGTAGATTTTCCAGATCCTGTTTTACCAATAATCGCTACTTTTTGACCAGGAAGTATTTCTAAGCTAAAATCTTTTAACGCATGAACACCCGTATGTGGATAAGTGAAATTAACTTTATCAAACTTGATATGACCTTTCACTTCTATGGCTTTCCCTGCTTCAGTACTTTCTATATCTGCTGTCGTGTCTAAAAACTCATTGATTCTTCTTTGTGATACAGCTGCTCTTTGAATCATATTCGCTGTCCAACCAATCGAAGCAATGGGGAAAGTCAATAAATTAATATAAATAACAAACTCAGCTATATTCCCTGGAGTTAAAGTTCCATTAATCACTTGCATTCCACCCAAGAAGATAGTGATGAGCATACTGATACCAACAAAAAGATTCATCGATGGCGCTGCAATAGTTTCTGTCAAAAACAAATTGATATTACTCTTCTTATATGTATTAGACTGTTCATTAAATATGCCAATTACTTTAGGTTCTAACGAAAATGACTTTAAAACCCTAACTCCTGAATAAAACTCTTGCGCTTGCCCTGTAATCGCAGAAAGTTCAGCTTGAATTTTTTCCGACTTTCTATTGACTACTTTGTTCACAAAATAAATACTCATTGCCAAAACTGGCAGTGGTAAGACAACATATAGTGTTAATTTCGGACTCACTTGTAGCATCCCATAAATACTCAAGGCAGAAATAGTCACTAAATTAATGATATACATTATCGCTGGTCCTGTAAACATTCTTGCTCTGCTTACGTCTTCTGAAATCCGACTCATTAAATCACCCGTAGAGTTTGCTTTAAAAAAGGCAGTATCTAGTTGCTGATATTTTTTATAAATATTATTTTTTTGGTCGTACTCAATATGCCTTGACATCACGACAATGGTTTGTCTCATTAAAAACATGAACAAACCTCTTAAAACCGCAAATAACAAGAGTAGAAACCCATTATACATCACTAATTTCATTACGCTCTTTCGAACGGCTGCTCCCTCTACAGATTTAGCACCTAGCATTTGATAGTTTTGAACATTATCAAATACCTGATCCATGACATCACGAATTATAGCCGGTGGTAGAATCGCAAAAATATTGGAGGCTACAATAAATATGGATCCTGAAACTAAATGCCACTTATATTTATAAAAATAAGGTCTGAGCGATTTTAATGGCTTCAGTGTTGACTCTTTTGTTATATTTGCTGCTCTCTTCACTTTTTACTCTTATTTTCCACAAAGATAAAATATAATGTAACGCTCTTCTCTTTATCTTTGTAATATTGTCTAATGATTGAAATGAGGTTCACTAAATTAAATATAATACCGCTGATTCTCCTAATTTTTTCTGCTTCATGTAACAAGTCAGAAAAAGCTGTTAGATATTCAGAAGAGGAATTTAACCATAAAGTAGATAGTATGTCTGCTGAAATCTTTTTAAATTTAGAAAAAGCTTCCGAAAAGAATCTTGAAATAAGACGACGCATAGAGCTGCGCTACCTTATAGATTCTTTAGGAGGAAAGATTGACAGTATGAGTTTTCTTCCTCCTTTAATTCCTGAAGAAGATGTAGATATTCCATTAATTTTGCATGATACCTTAGATTACTAAAATACTTTCCTACTTTTATATAAAACTATTTTCAAAATGAACACTCCTCCTAAAATATGGCTTTCCTCTCCACACATGGGTGGCGAAGAGTTATCATACATTCATGAAGCATTTGATGAAAATTGGATTGCTCCTTTAGGTCCTAATGTCACAAATTTTGAAATCGAATTACAAAATACACTTTATACGAATAAAGAAGTTGTTGCCTTGAGTAGTGGAACTGCAGCTATACACTTGGCTTTAATCATGTTAGGTGTTGGTAGAGATGATATTGTACTTTGTCAATCGATGACTTTTTCTGCTTCTGCAAATCCAATAATTTATCAAGGAGCGAAACCTGTTTTTATAGATAGTGAAGAAGATACTTGGAACTTATGTCCAATAGCTTTAGAAGAAGGAATCAAACACTGTATTCAATTAGGAAAAAAGCCTAAAGCCATTATAGCTGTACACTTGTATGGCATGCCTTATAAACATAATGAGATTAAAGCTTTGAGTGAGCAATATGACATTCCTGTTGTAGAAGATGCTGCTGAAGCATTAGGTAGTAAATATAAAGATGCGCATTGTGGTACTTTAGGCGATATTGGTATTCTATCTTTTAATGGCAATAAAATCATTACCACATCTGGCGGTGGAGCTCTTATATGTAATACAAAAGCCTTAAAAGACGAAGCAGTTTTTTTAGCGACGCAAGCTAAAGATGATGCTCCACATTATGAGCATTCGCGCCTTGGCTTTAATTACAGACTTTCTAATATATCTGCAGGAATTGGTCGTGGTCAACTTAAAGTTTTAGACCAAAGAGTTCGACAAAAAAAGGAAATCTATAATTATTATGCAGATGCATTAATTGATTTACCAGGGATAAAATTCTTAGCCCCTCAAGCAGACACTTTTAATAATCATTGGTTAAGCACAATAATAGTTGACCCTAAAGCATCAAACGGGGTTACTCGAGAAGATATTAGACTTGCATTAAATCAAGAAAATATAGAAAGTAGACCTTTATGGAAGCCAATGCATTTGCAACCTTTTTATAAAGATGCTTTGTATTTTGGTGGTGATGTTGCAGCGCAATTATTTGAAAATGGTCTTTGCTTACCCTCTGACACTAAGATGTCTTCTTCTGACTTACAGCGTGTTGTAACCGTAATAAAAGAGTTATTTAAGTAAGATATTTTTTATTGTTTACCCATAATTCTTTAACTCGTTCAAAATCTTTTGCATTAATTTTTAGTTCTTTCAAGGCCTCGAGATGTCTTGTGTGATGTATGTCTGTCCCTATAAAGGTATACACATCTTCACGCAACCATTTTAATGCCTTCTTCTGAATATGTGTACCATAGTATTTAGAAAGAGAAAGTGCATTAAGTTGAAATTTAACTCCCCTATTGATTAATTTTTGGATATTATAATCTATCGGCCAATAATTATAACGCTCTGGATGTGCCATGATTGGTCTATACCCGGCTGACTGCATTCTAAAGATTAATTTCTCTAACTCCGGATTCTCAAAAGCATAAGACATTTCGATTAATACATAGTTATTAGGATGCGTAAGTAATGATTTTTCATTTAGCTCAATTTCAAAATTCTCATCCAACATATACTCTGCACTACTTTGAAATTTAAATGTACTTTTTGATATTAAATAATTTCTTAAAGCATTACTTGCATTATGTATACTCGTCCAATCATTTTCATAATATCCACGCATGATGTGTGGTGTTGCAATGGCTTGATTAATATTTAAGGATTGCAACCCGTTTATCAATAAGATTGATTTTTCCACATCTTGTGCACCATCATCTATCCCTGGTAAAATATGACAATGAATATCTAATCCTTCTTCAATTGTATCACTAAAGCTTTGTTTTTTTCTAAATATTTGTAACATAAAAAAAATATGATTTCCTCTAAACTATTAGGCTTGCTTAAAGTATAAAGTTAAGGCTTAGTTTTCAAAGACAGCTATTATTTGTAATATTGTAAGAATTAAAGAACTTTGTATCATAAAATATATTATTTTTGCCTATTCATCATATTAACTATCTAATAATGCGTAATCAAATCATTTTAATATCTCTTTTATTCTTGTTGTTAGGAAGTTGTACTTCTAAAAAGGATATTTATTATTTTCAAGATATTGACAAATTGTTAAGTGAAACCAACATAGCAAAGTCTTCAGAGAATATCCAAGTAAACGACGAATTGCTTATTTTAGTTACTTCATTAGACTTAGAAGCGACTAAACCATTTAACTTACTTCGACTTACAGGAGACAGCAGAAGTGAAACTATGACTTACTTAGTTGACTCTAAGGGAAATATTGATATGCCTACATTAGGTCAAATACATGTAGAAGGAAAAACACGTATAGAGGTTCGTGATCTTTTAGAAGCTGAACTAAAAAGATACATTAAAGATGTTATTGTTAATGTACGAATTCTTAATTTTAGGGTAACTATTTTAGGTGATGTTAAAACACCAGGAACTTATCCAGTTGAATCAGAAAAGATTAATATTTTCCAAGCACTTGGATTAGCTGGTGACTTAAATGTTTCTGCAATGAGAAAGAATATTGTTTTAATTAGAGATAATGGTACTCATAAGGAATATCAAAAAATAGATCTAACTAGTTCTGATTTGATTAACGCAACCTATTATCATTTACAACAAAATGATATTATTTATATTCCTCCAAATGCTGCAAAAATAAAATCTGCAAGTATCAATCCTATCTACTCCTTTGCATTATCCACTTTATCTTCAGTTATAGGTTTAATTACTTTAGCTGCAACTATTGCCAAATAATCCATTATGTCTGAAAACAATTTTGAAAACGAACAGAATTTATCTTTTGCCTTATTTAAAAAGCAGTTATCTTTTTATCTACGTAAATGGCCTTATGTACTTGCATGTATCATTTTATTCACGATACTTGCGAGAGTATATTTAAGGTATCAGACTCCTTTATATCAGGCGAATTCTACTGTTTTAATTAATGCTGACGATAAACGATCAGGAGGTTCGATTAACTTCTCTGAACAGTTTGATCTAACAGGAATGATGTCTAAATCCAAACTAGAAGATGAGATTGAAATCTTTAAATCCATAACACTTTTAGAGAAATTGATTTTAAACTTAAACCTGCAGACAAGCTATTACGCTGTAGGTAAAGTTATATCTACAGATCTTTATAACACGAGCCCAATAAAGATAAAGTATCAAAGACCTATAAACATGGTTTTGGATAGCTTAAAAATCAATTCTTTTACATTTTTAGTAAGCAGTACTAAAGGGTCAGACGAGCTCACAATCCAATACAATAATGAAATATTAAAATCCGAAAATAATAAGCCTATTGAAACTCCTTTAGGATTGGTCACCTTTGAGAAAATTCATGACTTTGAAGGTGATATTCGAATTAGATTAAGCCATTCAAAAAACTTGGCAAAAAGTATAAGGGGTGGACTCAACTTAAGAATTGCTGGTTCTGGAAGCAAGATTCTAAATCTAAGTATGGTTTCAACCAACAAAGATAGGGCTAAAGATATATTGGATGAGTTAATTGAGCAATATAATCTTGATGCAATTGAAGACAAAAATAAAGTACTAACAAATACTGCTACATTTATTGATGATCAACTTGCTATCATTGCCGAAGACTTGAGTCATGTAGAAACTGAAAAGCTACAATATCAAGTTAGTCAAGGACTTACAAGCACAGGTGCAGAAGCTGGCATTTCAATTCAAGAACAAAGTGATGTAGTTAGGCAAATCATGGAAACAGAAACTCAAATTCACTTATTAAAAAACACCGCTAACTATCTAGCAAGTTCAAACATGTATGACTTATTGCCTAGTGATGTTGGCATCAGTGAATCCAGTTTAAACAATCAATTAAATAATTATAATAATTTAGTTTTAGAGTATAACAGACTTTCAGTGAGTTCTACCAAAGAGAACCCTATTCTTTCTCAGTTAGAATCTCAATTGTCAAGTTTAAAAAACACATTACAAGCAAGTTTCCAAGCAACAATCAATTCTTATCAAATTAAAAAACAAGAATTACAAAAACAAGCCAATAGGGTTTCTTCTAAAATTGCTTCTTCTCCAAGACAAGACATGCTTATACGTGGGATTGTAAGAGAACAAGAATTAAAAGAGCAACTTTATATCTTTTTACTACAAAAGCGTACTGAAATAGGAATTAGCCTTGCTTTATCTACACCTATTGCTAAAGTAATTAACTACGCAGATGCTTCAAATAACCCTATTAGCCCTAAAAGTACAAACTACTATTTAGCAGCATTTGCTTTAGGCGTAGCACTACCTATAGGTTTTTTCTTTGTTAAAAACTTCCTTGACAATAAAGTAAGAACTCAAGAAGACCTGAAAAGAATAGTAAACAATGCTATTATATTAGGAGAAATACCTTATGTTAAAGATAGTAATGAATTACATATAGAAAAAAATGACCGTTCTGTACTGGCTGAGGCTTTCAGAATAGTAAATACCAACCTAAGGTATCTACTGGCTAATACACAGAAAGAAAGTTCTCAAGTTATTTTTATTACCTCTACCATTGCGAAAGAAGGAAAAACAACAACTTGTGCCAATATTGCTCAAACAATCAGTTATAGTAATAAGAAAACAGTTGTCATTGGAGCAGATTTAAGAAACCCTCAGCTTAAAAAGTATTTCGATTCTAATACACAATATGGCCTAAGTGACTATTTATTTAATGATAACATTTCAATAGATGAAATCATTTCTAAATCGCCAGACAATCCATATTTAGACGTAATTCATACAGGTCATATCCCTCCCAATCCAGCTGAGCTATTAATGCGCGACAGATGGAAACAACTTATCGAGACTTTAAAAGAAAGTTATGATTTTGTCATAGCTGATACTGCCCCTGTTTTACTAGTTACGGACACCTTTGTTATTAGTGATACAGCAGATCTCTTTATTTATGTGGTTAGATCAGGATTCATTGAGCAATCCATTCTCAAGTTTGCAGCAGACTCCATCAGAGATGGTAAAATCACGAAAGCAGGTTTTGTATTGAATGATGTTAAAACTGCTCATTTTAGTTATGGAAATCGCTATGGCTATGGTTATGGTGTTAATAAAGAGACAAGCTTCTTCAAACGATTATTTAATAGACCCTAATCCTAATATACATGATTTTCTATATCATTCTTTTTATACTGTTAGTCATATTAGCACTTAGTGTCTTTACAGTTAAGCAACAAAGTGCTTTTATTGTTGAGCGTTTCAAAAAGTTTCATAGTATCCGAGGAGCAGGATTACAAATCAAAATTCCTTTTATTGATACTATCTCAGGAAAGCTATCTTTAAAAATCCAACAATTAGATGTGATTGTTGAAACCAAAACTAAAGACAATGTCTTTCTAAGAATAAAACTTTCTGTTCAATTCAAAGTAATAGAAGACCAAGTATTCGATGCGTTTTACAAGCTAGACAATCCACACAATCAAATCACATCTTATGTTTTTGACGTGGTAAGAGCTGAAGTTCCAAAATTACGTCTAGATGACGTTTTTGAAAAGAAAGACGATATCGCTATTGCGGTAAGAAGTGAGTTATCTGACCATATGAACAGTTACGGTTATGACATCATCAAAACTTTAGTTACTGACATAGATCCAGATGAACAAGTGAAACGCGCGATGAATAGGATCAATGCGGCTGAAAGAGAAAAAACTGTAGCCCAATACGAGGGTGAAGCACAAAGAATTTTAATTGTAGAGAAGGCAAAAGCAGAAGCTGAAAGTAAAAGGTTACAAGGTCGAGGAATAGCTGATCAACGAAGAGAAATTGCAAAAGGATTATTGGAATCCGTTGATGTTTTAAATAGAGTTGGAATTAATTCTAAAGAAGCATCGTCACTAATCGTGGTCACTCAACATTATGATACACTACAATCTATGGGCGAGCATACAGGAACCAAGCTTATCTTATTACCTAACTCTCCAACTGTTGCAAGTGACATGTTACAAAACATGATTACTTCCTTCACAGCAGCAGCAGAAATTAATAAAGAAGACGATAATAGCTCTAATGCTACACCGCCTCCAAGAAGTCCTGAAATGTAATAATATAGAATAGGTAAATCATAAAATGTCCTATTCTATCAATATCCTGAGCTTTTTGCTTCTATTCCCTTAGAACAAATAGTCTCGGGATTTTTATTACTTCTCCTTCTAAACACCCGCAAAAACTTCATTGAATAGTGAGTTTCACTTTATAAGCTATTCAAAAATAACGTGTAGCGCTACATTTTAAAATTAATACATATGACTACACGTTATAAATCTTATAATTATCTGTACGTTATTTATTTTCCATTAAGACGGCAACAAGTCTGTATCTATATATAAATTTGCACCTGGACCTACTGGAAGACCTAATAAAATCCAAATGATTAATAGTAATACCCATCCAATTAAGAATATCATCGTGTAAGGTAACATCGTAGAAACAATAGTACCAATTCCTGACTTCTTATCATATCGCTGCATAAAGGCAACAATTAATGCGAAATAAGACATCATTGGACTAATAATATTCGTTACGCTATCCCCTACTCTATAAGCCACTTGCGTAAACTCTGGCGCATAACCTAAAATCATAAACATCGGTATAAATACCGGTGCCATAATTGCCCATTTAGCTGATGCACTACCCATTATCAAGTTGATAAAGGCAGAAACAAATACAAATGAGATCATTAATGGTATCGCACCCATTCCAGAACTTTGCAAGACATCAGCTCCTTTAATAGCAAAGATTAAACCTAAATTCGTCCAATTGAAATAAGCTACGAACTGAGCAGCAAAAAATACCAAGACAATATAAGTTCCTAAAGTTTCCATGGAATTAGCCATGCCTTTCATCACATCTGCGTCACTCTTAAAAGTCTTTGCACCTATACCATATGCAATACCGGCTATACCTGCGCTTAAGAATATTAAAGCTACAATACCAGACATAAATGGAGATTTCAATATCGCTCCTTCTGGGCCTCTTAAATAACCTGCTTCTGGAATTAATCCACCTAATATGAATGCAGTGAATAAAAGCATAGCCACACCCGCAAAACGCATTCCTCTTTTTTCAAGTTTAGAAATTTGCTCAATCTCTATGGCTTGCTCATCGCCTTTGTATGGTCCCAATCTCGGCTCTACTATCTTCTCTGTTACCCATGTTCCTAAACCTGCAATTAAAAATGTAGATACAAACATGAAATAATAATTACTCGCTGGATTAACTACATAGTCATCAATTAAAATCCGAGCAGCTTCTTCAGATAATCCGGCTAATAATGGATCAATCGTACCTAACAACAAGTTAGCGCTGTAACCACCTGAAACACCGGCAAATGCAGCTGCTAAACCTGCAATTGGATGTCTGCCTGCTGCTAAGAAAATAACTGCTGCTAAAGGCACTAATAACACATAGCCTACTTCACTTGCAGTATTAGATAAAACTCCTGCAAATACGATAACGAATGTTAATATCTTGGGAGGAGAGGCTAAAACTATTCTTCTCAATAAAGTACCAATCAATCCTGATCCCTCGGCGATTCCAATCCCTAATAAGGAAACTAAAACCGTTCCTAAAGGAGCAAATTCTGTAAAGTTAGTCACCATTTTCCCCAAAATCATATGAAGTCCTTCTGCACTAATTAAGTTAAAAGACTCAATATGTTCTCCGGTTCCAGGATGGACTACAGATAAGTTGAAAAAGCTAACTACCCATGAAGCAACTAAAACCAAACCTGCAAATCCTGCAAACAATGTGGCGGGATGTGGAAGTAAGTTACCAATTCGTTCTACGGTGGATAAAAACCTATCAACTAAAGACTTTTTAGATTTTGTACTCATTAAAATTCAAATTTAGACGGCAATATACAAATATATTTGCCTGTTTAAGGATGATTAACTGTTTTATTGACCTAAACAAAATAAGGCATACTCATTATTTTCGCAATAACTGTTTTTATCTTCTAGATT
>Ga0209075_1003796_pt1 | contig 12353 bp, 9 predicted proteins | sample Stecom2011_FD_187523 | JGI IMG/M metagenome (GOLD analysis project Ga0209075, IMG submission 187523) | Agricultural soil microbial communities from Utah to study Nitrogen management - Steer compost 2011 (SPAdes) (version 2) | ecosystem: Environmental > Terrestrial > Soil > Agricultural land...
CTATAGTATAAGAAAAGTTTTTGCCTTTCACCTTCTGTCCTATTTTAGCCATGGGCCCATATGCAATACTACTTAGTTTGGCTTTCCTAAAATCTTTATCTTTGTCAAATCTTCTTCTCACAAATAAGTCGGTATATAAAAAGAATAAATCTAGAGAATAAAAAAGCCCTTCATTTTTTTTGTTTAAATATTTTCGAAAATCAATATCACCACCAACTTCAAAATACTTGATAAATCCACCAAAATTCATTTCTAACTTGAATTCTATAAAGTGTGGCCGTAAAACAAAAGAAGCTTGGTCATTTATAGGGTATTCAATGGACAAATATAAATTTGTAACTGTAATTATATTTAGAACGCTTATAAGAGGATGCATCCCTATTTCTAAGTTCGGTTCTTTTTCTTTCACTTCATTAAAATTAAATGAATTTTGGCCTTGGGTCTCTTTTTTTGTAAACTCATTGCTCTTTTGAGCTGTGATGTCCTTATTAGAATCATATTCTAAATTTTCAGAATCATTAAATTCATAGTTTTGACCAGAATTACTTTCTAATAAATTATATTCCGATATGTTTTCTTCTGCAAATAGCAGTCCATAAAAAAGAATCGTAATAAAAAGAGTTTTTAACATAAACTGCCTTTATTATATTGCCATATTTTTAATAATATAATTTATTAGCAATTTTAATTCAAGTAATTTTAGTGAAGTCTCACACACGCCTGGCTTTTATCATTTCAAATTTACCCTTAAATACTCTTGCACAAGCTTTATATTTTGCAAGTATTCAAAAAATGAGGTGATTGTTTAATTTTTTAGTCTCTATTTTGAAATATATGTTATTTTTATTTTAATCAAGTCAAAATATGAGGTGATTATGCTATTTATTCACGAATATCCAAATTGGACTCGTTTTAGATTCAATTCTCAGTTAGTGACTAAAGCTATTGGTGAAGCTAGATTGAAGCAAGGCCTGTTATTAGGGTGTTTGTATGCATTAAATTCAAAACTTAAAGATGAAGCTCATGGTGCTTGTCTTCGTTTAGAAATTTTGAGTTCTTTTGAGATAGATAAGCATGAGTTAAAAAGTGTTCCTCCTTTTGTTTTTGATTTTTATGAAAAAAGTCTGCGTTATACAGATTTTTCTCTCTCAGATACTTTTATTTTTGGTTTGTACAATCAAATTTTTCATAAAAAAATAAATAAATGGAGACAAGATCCTATATATTTGGGACACTATTATAAAAATTCTACACATTTAGAATATAAAGCTTTGGCTCCAGATCGAATTTCTTTTGAAATGCAAGATTTTTATAAATGGTTTAATGATGTTTCTAAAGACCCAATATTATTAGCGGCGATCAGTCATTTTAGATTGCTAACTATTCGCCCCTTCCCAACTGGGAACGGACGATTTGCACGATTTATGAGTGATATAATTCTTGCGAGGAGTGAAAATTCTACACAGAGATTTTATAGTCTCTCTTATGAAATGCTTCAAAATAAAGAGGAGTATTTTCAAATACTACAGAAATCTCAGTCAAGAGATGGGGATTTAACAGAGTGGATTTTGTGGTTTACTGAAATTTTGAAAAAAAGTCTTGATTCTTCTATTCAAAAGTACCAGTATATTTTAAAACAAGCACAATTTTGGAATAATCATTCTAAATCTAGTTTTAATTCTAGACAACAAACTATGTTAAATTATTTACTTCAAAATCTAGACACTCCTGTCAGTACACGATTTTGGGCTGAAAAATCAAAAATTTCTCAAGCCACTGCTTGTCGAGATATAAATGATTTAGTTCAAAAAGGGGTGCTCATTAAAAGTGATGCCAGTGGAAGGAGTACTAGTTATTCTTTAAATATGGCTTAATGGATTTAAAAAAAATTAAAAATTCATTCTATTTAGATTCTTCATTTATTGTTTGTATAAACCTAAAAGAATTTATAATGACTAGTTAATAACGCATCCAATAGTTTCACTGAAAAATTGTATAGGTATTATCTTTCCTGAAGTGGGGATTTAACCTCTGTTTGAAAATAAAAACTCTGTGGATTCAAAATATCTTTTTTAAATATTTTTACTCTTGGTATATTTTTTAAAATTTAATATTTCATTCCTGATCCTCGATATAAAATTTTAGCTGCCATTTTTTTAATTTTTTGATTCAGTTGATTTCGCGTTGTTTTAATTGACTCTTGTCGTTGAAATAAATCGGCTCATAAAAATTTCTTTCTGATTTTTTTTCATTCCATAAAAGAGAAATCTATTTTAATAAATCTTTTTATAATATTTTTAATTGACTCTGATGATGCTTATAATAATTTAAGTAGCAAAATCTTTCTTGTTTGGATTCTAAACACTAATATACAGCTGAAGCCATAAATATTCAAAAAATTTATACTCACATTTTACCAACCTTTCTCACAATGTTTCACATGAAACATTATAATTTAATTCACAATTTCTTTTTCCTCAATTCACATATACATGCATCACTGTGTTTTTCTATTTGTTAAATTTTTGAGAAATATTCTTATTTATTAAAGCTTAAAGTGTGTTTTCTTGAACTTTTATTAATATCATAAATTTCACTTTCATAATACCAACAATTTATAAACAGGTGTATTTGAATTATACTCACACTTTGACCACACTATTAAAAAATAGAAACCTTTACTTATTCAGAAGTTTTTTATTTAATATTAAAATTTTAACCTGAATCTTAATCTTATTCAATATAGAATCTATCTCGCATCAATATCCATTTATCCACTAAAAAGTAGCACTTATAATGTCACGGTATTGAATAGAAAACTTTGCAATTCAATGATTAGCACCAGACAACTATACTTTATAATTTTAATTATTTGTAGTTTTACAAGCATTTTAACCTTATCGTTTACAATACCTGATGGATATTTTATTGATTTTTAAATACTCACGCTTCAAACTTCAGAGCTCTATACTCTCTGAATTTAGACCTACACCAAAATTATCAAATTCAGCAACAACTCTTTTTTTTAATGCTTGAAGTTCCAGAAGCAGCCCATACTACTATAGCATCACAAATACACCTTAGCTCATATCGAAAGTGTAGCAAGATTTCATAGAAACATTCTTTTTTAAAAGAGTACAGTCTATTCTCCTTGTTACAAAAGTTTCTGCGTGTAAGCATCTATTTGAAACAGAATGAAGAGCTTTTTAATATGTTATGCTTAGAATATTTCAATAACCGCTGTTTAATACATTGAAACCCAGATTTCCTCTACATTTCAGAAATGTATCTCCTCTTTCTGACGCACAATTCACATAAGATCTCTAACTCGCATCCCTACCTTTCTGGCACAATTTTCGCACCATCTCAGCTCTGATTTCCGCAAAATATCTCTAAAAAAATAGCTTTACTGACACTGATCCCATCGTTATTGCGAGGACTTTAGCTCGTTGACAGGCTTTGTCCATGGGAGTCCACACGATATAAAAGTAGAAAATGAAAAGTTAAAAGTTGTAAGTTTTCGCAGATGAACTATTTTCTTGCAAACAAATCCCTTATTTCAAACACGCATTTCGACAAACTCAATGTAGCACTTTTCGCACGCTCCTCTGAGTTTGCATAAGATCTCTACCACTAAGCACTTTTATAAAACTGTCATTGTGAACTTTTATTTCAATTATTTTCATTTTTTACTTAAAAATTTCTGTCTTTGTTCGTCTATATCATTAAATCAACTCTCAAACCTACAAAGGATGATTTATGATAGAAAAACATACAAAAAATACCCCCTACGCCAGTTTAATGACAAACCTTAGTTTCAAAAAAGTCTTTAGCCCAGATAATGAAAACACAAAAATTAACTTAATCAACTTAATCAACGACATATTAGACTTACAAATAAAAAACCCTATTGTGGATGTTTTTCCTCAAAAAAAAGAAAAAAATAAAACAAGCGGCATTCTATCTACAACTTCTGTTGTCGATCTCTTTTGCCAAGACTCCAATAATAACATATTTTTTGTAGAAATTCATATTAAAGGGCAAAAAAACTTCTTCAATCAAGTTATATATTACTCTTGCCAAAATGCACTAAAACAAAAAAATTAGATGAAGACTGGGACTATGCCTTAAAACCTATCTATATGATCTCCATTTTAGATTTTGAAATATTTCCAGATCCAGATCTTGTTCATAGAAGTACTATTTATGATATACACAAAAAAGAGAAAATAAATAATCCCTTCAATTTCACTTTTATAGAGTTACCAAAACTAAAAGATTTAGAAAACATTTCAGGCAACACAGGGAAATGGAGCTACTTATTCAAGTACTTAAATCAAATAAATACCTTGCCAGATTTTTTGCAAGAAGGCAAGTTCACTCGCTTACTTTCTTTTGCAGAAACATCTAAATATAGTAAAGAAGAATATCAACAATACTTAAAAGAAATGAAATACGACTGGGTAAAATACGCCGAAGAACAATATAACAAAAGCCAGATAGAAGAAGACTCTAAAAAAGGTATGGAGCAAGGCGTTCTTCAAAATAAACGCAAAATCGTAAAAAAACTTCTCGATTGTGGCGTTAAATTAGAAGATTTTATCAAAATTTCTGGACTTAGCGAAGACGAAATCATATCGCTTCAATAAATAAAATATAGCCTTTTCCCCGAAATCTATTACAAAAAATTCTCCACTCCCAAAGATTCTTAAGGAGTGGGGAGCCTTGTTTCGTGAGGTGAATTATCGAAGTGCGATAAATTAGAGCTGTGAAATGCGGGCCAAAAATGTGCTCGGATACTTGCTTGAGATGTGAGACGATACTGTGCAAAATGTGCTACACTGAGCCTGTCGAAGTGCATGCCAGAAAAATAAGATGCATGTTCGAAAATATAGTGCAAATTCGTGTAGAAATAAAGAATTGTACTTTTCGAAATCCGCTAGGATCTGTAAGTGAAATAACTGGGGAATACTATGAAAACGAAACGCACCTCAACATCATTACAAGGGTGTGAGCTCGTTTCGTACTTTGCTCGTGGCATTCCATGTGAAACGCGTGCCCTGAAAGTTGCTAGAATTTGAAGAAAATACTAATCTATAAAAGCTTTTCATTTCAAAGCTCCTTCTCGTATGGATTGCTGTACTATGTTTACAATGACGAAGAAGGAAACACTACCTAGCTTATGATACATACTAAAACCAAAGAACACACGGTATTTAATTAAAAAGGAAGGCATTCTACGAATTGGATGTAAGAAAAGCAGTCAATTACAAAATATTGTATTTATTCTTATCTTCATTTTGATAGACTTAATATACCATTGACGAGTGACCAGCTCTCGTCATAGCGAAAGCGTGAGTCAAAGAAATCTATATAAAACGCATTGGCGTCGAAAAACTATGCTTGTCTAAAAAAGCCTGTTTATCTATAAATAATCCTTTAATTTTTAAACACTTCCAACTTTTCATCCATCCACCTCATATGGATTACCAGGCTGTGCTCGCAATAACAAGGAGAGGAACGCTACATAGACTGGGATACATTTTGACAAGAGGGGAGGCACGAGGTTTATGCGAAATGCATTCCAGAAAAAAGCTGTTTATCTCCGAACAATAAGCACTAATTCCTAAGTACTTGCCTCATTTTTAATATCCACCTCATATGGAATGCAGTGTAATGAATCTGTCGAAATAACAGAAAAAAAACGGTGGGATGCGTATGTGAAATGCTTTGCGAATTACATATAAGAAGGAGGATGATATTTCGAGAAATTTACTGAGAAAAGTAATATACTGATCCTTTTCAAATGCATTCCAGAAAAAAGCTATTCATCTCCGAACAATAAGCACTAATTCCTAAGTACTTGCCTCGTATTAAATATCCACCTCATATGGAATGCAGTGTAATGAATCTGTCGAAATAACGGCGAGAAAATCTCTATAATGTGTGAATGCGGATTATATGTGTTATTTTTTGGCTCTAAAATCAAGTATTATGATAGAAAAACGAATTATAGTGAAAAGGGAAGCTAGGTCACTTGATAGTAAAAAAGAATTTAAGATTAAAAACCAGGCGTGTGTGAGACTTCATACTTAAAAACAAATATTCTTCAAAAAACTTATTGATTTTAAAACTCAAAATCATTAAAAGCAAAATTTAAAATAAAAAATATGAACCTAGAACATTGTTTCACATGAAACATTCACTTAAAATTGAAAACCTTATTTTAATTAAAAATAGACCAATTATATGTATAAGTGAGAATTATGAGTATCAATGGCCATAATCCAATTGCTATTAAAATTATCTAAAGAAATTGTTTCACATGAAACATATAGTACAATTATAAAAGTGATTTTTGAGAGTATAGTTTCGCTACATTGTATTCATAGATTTTTTTAAATAATTCTGATTTATCAATATGTGCCGTATTAAAGTTATCGAAATATGATTTCTAAGCTTCTCGGTATTTTTTTTATGAGGTCAAATTCCATAGATGGATTCTATACGAAAAAATATAGTAGTTAAATATAAAATATAAAATCTCAATTTTGAATTTGATTTAGAGAGAAAAATGTAGTCAAAAATGCAAGTTAGAAACCTAAGCACCCATAAGATTTATTTTCTAGTTTTTTTTGCTAAGCTTAGATTTACTTGACGATGAGAATTTGATAATTATTCAGTGAGTTATTTCAAAGGAATATCAATTTTAATTCTATTCTTTTTAGGAGAATGCATTTAATCTACTAAATAATCAATCTATGAGTAACAATTTTTGATTCAAAACACATCAATCAATTTATTACTGATGAAATATAAAGAAAAATAAAAAAAAATCTTTCAAAAATCCTATAGAAGAATAATGATACTCGATATCAGTAAACATAATTTTGTTGCTATGAAGATTATCTAAATACATTGTTTCATGTGAAACATAAACTACTATACATTTTTTATAAGAAAATGCAGATGTTTTTTCTACTTAAATGTTTCTTTTCTGTTTTAATAGGGTTTATTAGAAAAATATTAACTAAATTGTTTCACATGAAACATTCAATTTCGGAACATCAAAAGAAACTGCTCCATAATTTTTTAAGTGAGCATCAAGTTTTACTGGAAGAAAAAAGTATAGAAAAACTCTATATATACAGTGATATGCTCATCAAAGAGAATGAAAGCACTAATTTAATTTCAAATAATGATACTCCTAAATTTTTATCCAGACATATTTGTGATTCTTTAGTTCCGTATATTTTTTATAAAGATTATATTAAAGATGATTTTAAATGGGCAGATATAGGTTCAGGAGGAGGTTGTCCTGTGATTCCTCTGTGCATTATACTCCCTAAAGTTGAATTTTTTGCTGTTGAACCTAGAAAAAAAAGAGCTTTATTTTTAGAGAAAGTGAAAAATAATCTAAAATTAAATAATTTTAATGTGATTGATAAAAAATTTGAATCCGCAAATTTTAAAAATTTAGATATAGTTTCTGCAAGGGCTGTTTCTACTTTTGAAAATGATTGGGCAAGAGCAGAAAATTCTTTGAAAGTTGGTGGAAAATTTATCACTTTAAAAAGCCTGACTAGTATTCTACATTTAAAAGAAGATGAAAAAAATAACATAATACAATATGAATTGCCAGAAGAATCTCAACAATATGCTATAGTGAGTCGAGGAAAATATGTCTAAAGTTATTGCTGTATGTAACCAAAAAGGGGGAGTGGGTAAAACAACTACCTCTGTAAACTTAGCTGCTAGCTTTGCTGTTCTTGAAAAAAAAACATTGTTAATCGATATGGATCCACAAGGGAATGCTTCGCAAGGTTTAGGAATCAATGAGGGGCAAGACGAGGATATTCACGAAGCTTTATATTTGGCAGCCAGTCCAGACACTCTAAAAAAAGAAGAATTAGAGAAAAGTGTAAAAAGTACTAAACTAGATTTTTTGAAAATAATGCCTTCAGGTCCTGATCTAGCTGTATTGGAGATAGAGTTGGTGAATGCGATGAGTCGCGAAAGACGACTTGAAAGGATTATCAATATACTAAAACCAGATTATGATTATATTATCATAGATTCGCCACCCAGTTTAAATTTATTAACAATTAATGTTTTAACGGCAGCATCGAGTGTATTAATCCCTGTGCAATGTGAATACTATGCATTACAAGGATTAGCAGAATTATTCAATACTATACGATTAGTCCAAAAAAATTTAAATAATGACTTGACTATTGAAGGTGCTCTTTTGACAATGTTTGATATTCGACTTAATTTATCTAAGCAAGTCGCAGAAGAAGTGAAGACTTGTTTTTCAAAAAAAGTATTTCAAACAGTGATTCCACGAAACATTAAATTGAGTGAAGCACCGTCTCATGGTAAGCCTGCTATTTTATACGATGTTCAAAACAAAGGAACTCAAGCCTACATGAAACTTGCCGAGGAGATTATACAAGGAGAATTAGATGGGTAGAAAATCTTTAGCTTTAGGAAGAAGTTTAAGTGATATTTTACAAGATAAAAAATCAAAAGACATTAATGAATTAATAATAAGTGAAAATAAAAAACAAGGTTTAAGTGTATTAAAGGTTGATTTAGATTTAATTGATCCCAATCCTTTTCAACCAAGGACCGTGTTTAATGAAGAAAGTATTATTGAGTTAGCAGAAACTATCAAAGAACATGGCTTAATCCAACCTGTTACACTTAGAAAATTTGAAAATAGATTTCAGATTGTAAGCGGTGAAAGGAGAGTGAGAGCATCCAAAATAGCTGGTTTCACTCAAATAGACGCCTATGTACATGAATTACTTTCTGATAAAAATATGGGAGAATGGGCCCTCATTGAAAATATTCAAAGAGTGGACTTAAATCCAATAGAAATAGCTCAATCCTATCAATTATTAATAGAAAGTCATGGATACACTCATGAAGATTTAGCTAAAAGTGTAGGTAAATCTAGATCTGCCATCACGAATGCCATTCGATTATTAAAATTACCAGAAACAGTACAAACATGGGTTCAAGAAGGTAAATTATCTTCTGGAGCAGCAAGGGCCTTATTAAGCCCAGATATAAGCGATCCAGAAAAGTTAGCCAAAGAAATTATAGAAAAAGGCTTAAATGTTAGAGAAACCGAAGCATTAAGAAAAGGAAAATCGACTCCAAAGGAAGCAACTCCACTCAGTGCTGATATGCTTCAATTTGTAAAGCAACTTACAGATTTTTTTGGAACCAAGGTTTCTATAAAATCAAAAGACAAAGATTATTCGAAAGGGACTATCACAATAGACTACTATTCTATAGAAGACCTGAATAGAATCCAAGAAATTATGGATAGATAAAAGTGAAAAAAACAGCCTACACCATTCAGATAATACCAGAAACCTCAAAAAAAATAAAATATTTTAGAGTTTCAAAATTAGGTTTAAGGACGATCCAGACATTTATAATTGTTTTATTATTAATGCTTTTATTTACGGTTTATAAATTAGCTAGCATCAATATCATGCTTTTAAATTATCCAAAATTAAAATTAATGAATAAAGCTTTGATAGAAAAACACAAAGAATATCAGCAAGAATTTGAACAACTAGACTCTATTTATTTAATGGATGCAAAAATAAAAATATTACTCGGCACATATTTTGAAAGTGACACCCAAAAAATAAATACTATCATCCAAGAAAATCGATTTAATTTCAAACCAAACAAAAGCAATATTATAAATTTTGAAGGAATTTACGGATGGAGTACTTACGAAGAAAAAATAAAAATAGAAAAAATCCCCAACATACTACCGGTCATAGGAATTGTGAGCAAAAAATATTCTGATTCTACAAAACATTATGGTGTAGATTTTGCTGGTCAAATAGGAGACCCTATTTTTGCAACCGCATCTGGAAAAATTGTATTTGCAGATAAAAAAGATGAATTAGGTTTAACATTAGATATAGATCATGGAAATGGTTATATATCTTCTTATTCGCATTTAAAATCTATAAGAAAAAAAAGAGGAAATTTTGTTAAAAAAGGTGAAATAATAGGGTATATTGGAAACACGGGAAAAACCAGTGGCCCACATTTACATTATGCAATCACCAAAGACGGTATTTTTGTAAATCCAGAATTGTATTTTAATAATTAGGAGTAAAAAATGGCAAAAGTAGAAGAACAATATATCACTCAAATCAGCAGTAACATTACCATAAAAGGAGATATAATAGGGGAGAGCAGCGTTCGAGTCGCAGGTAAAGTCATTGGAACTATAGATATATCAGGTGATTTAATTGTTGAAAAAACCGGTCTAATAGAAGGTGAGATCAAATCTGGAAACACCACTATTGCAGGAAGAATCAATGGAAATATTGAATGTTTAGAAAAACTCACATTAGAATCCACCTCTAAATTTGTAGGCAATATAAAAACCAAACAATTGATAATAGAAAACGGATCATTTTTTCAAGGTGCTTGCGAAATGCAAACCAATGAAAACAAACAAGCTGTTCCACCCAAAAAATTAAATTTATGAAAAAAAATCAAAAATAAACCAGTCAAGTTTTAAGCCAGGCGCTTTTGAAACTTCATAATAAAAATCCTATAAAATATTTTATAGGATCTATAAAAATTATTGAATAAGTTGTGCACCATTTTTTGGGCGTGCCCCTTTAAACTTATCGATAACAATTAGGGTCGGCCTCCTTTTAGGCTACCCTCTGGTCGGTGCTTTCAGCACTGGCAGACAAGCTGCCACCTACAGTCCGCCTCACGCAATATCATAGAAAATAATCATTTAAATAAATCCTAATAGCATAAAAAATTTTAAAATTTGAAAAAAAATACAAATAGTTTTATTCATAGTGTAAAAAAATATTTACTACTCTCAAATAAAAAGAGCTTCTAGAAAATGTGAAAAATTAGGCAATAGGCATGTAAAATTAAGTGATAAAACTTCATTTTTTTATTAAAATCAAAAAAGAAAATAGCTAGACTAATAAAATTTATATATTATTTTTTTTATAAATTTATTTACTTTATCTTTCACCAGAGACCAATACTCTTTACCTAACAATGAAATGCTAATCACAAAAAAAATTTCACCAACCACCAATAAAAAAACTATAATAAAACCTTTATATGGAAAGTTGAAAAATGGAAGTATTGGAACTATGATCCAAGAAAAATAAAACCAATATAAATAGTACAATCCCTAAATTTTTAGAAGTCATTGCTTTTCCATCAACATCAATCAATTCAAGTGACCAATATATTAAAATAAACGAATCTAGCAATAAAAACTCATGTGAGCTGCAAAAAAAAATAGGCATTGAGATCTATAGTTTTTATATCTATCAACAAAGATTAAATAAGCAGATTCATCATTTCTAAACCACAGAGTCAAATAAATCTAAATGTATAAGAGATAGTAATAAATTTAAACATCCATTCCAGAAGGACAATGGTTTTTAATGGCTGTAGGGAGCTTTAATTCGTTAAGGCTATATAAAGTGATGCTAAACAGAATAAAATGTGTTAAAAGGCTAGAAAACACTAAAATAAAGAAAAAACTATAGTATAAGAACATAGGAGTGACTAAAAGTATTCTACATTAAAAAGAATCATGATGAAATCTAAACATCAAAATCATATTCACATTTACTAATAATTATTAAATATATATTTATAAATAGTAATAGTATTAGAGGTGTGAGTTGTGAATAAAAAAATGAAACTATTTTTGTATTTGTTTAAAAATCAATCACTTAAGCGCGTTCAAAATTTAGCCTTCAATGTTGAAAATTGTAGATTTTATTCACACTCTTCAATGTTAGTAGATGTTAGTTCTTAATTTTCAATAGTAATTCACATTGAATCCAAAAAAGAATGTTGAAGTTTTAATTTTATAGTGATTTGGTATATAAATTGTGGATAGATGTTGAAGAAAAAAGAGAGAAGCAATAAATTTTAATTTCAAGTATACAGTGGGAGCGTGATTGAAATTTTTTTATTGAATTAACGAATAAATTTTATAATTTATATTAATCGATGTTACAATTTCGTGCAGTATTTATGAGATATTTGTATTTATTAGGTTTTTTGGCTAGTTTTTTAATGGTGGCTTGCTCTGATCCAGTGAAAGCAGATCCAGATTCAAGTTCTAGTTCTAGTTCAAGTTCAAGTAGCATTGCAGAGATCACCTCTTCTAGCAGTGATGATTCTGTTGAGGGTAAAAGCAGTTCCAGCATTGCAAACACCCCCAATCCAAGGAGTAGCAGCTCTAGCATTATAAATAATCCCAGCCAGGCCAAGAGCAGTAGCAGCGGTACTAGCGCAACAAGCAGTTCAAGTACCAA
>Ga0209075_1003797_pt1 | contig 12352 bp, 11 predicted proteins | sample Stecom2011_FD_187523 | JGI IMG/M metagenome (GOLD analysis project Ga0209075, IMG submission 187523) | Agricultural soil microbial communities from Utah to study Nitrogen management - Steer compost 2011 (SPAdes) (version 2) | ecosystem: Environmental > Terrestrial > Soil > Agricultural land...
TTCTTTTCTTGGTTTTCTCAAAGTCGATTCCTCGTAAAATCATGTATATTTCCTCTTGAGTCAGTTCACTATTTGGGGCGTAAATATTGGCAGTAGGACGTTTAAAAGTTCCTTTTTCAAGACGCTTATAATACAGAACTAATCCATCCTTATCCCAAAAAAGTATTTTCACTTTGTTGCGGTCTTTACTAATAAAAACGAAAAGGTAACCACTTAAAGGATTTAGCTCCATTTCATTTTGCACAAGACCAAAAAGTCCATTAAACCCTTTGCGCATATCACATGGCTTGGCATATAGAAAGACTTTTGTTGAAGTATCTATACCAAACATCATTTGTAGACTGTGATTTTAATTCCTGAAGGTAAATCTATTTGCAAAGTTTTCTCACGCTTTACTTCGGGAACGACAATGGGACTTTTGGTTGGGATTTCTTTAAAGCTTGATTTTGTTGGCTTAACTTTCTCTTTATTATACCTGTTGATCCAATATTCAAATTTTGCTTTTGAATAGTCCTTATCCAAAATAAAATCGGCTTTGCTCTTACCACTTGATTTCCATAATTGGACTTCTTTATACATTTTGTCTTTTACTGCCATTTTTTTATGACAAATTTCAGAAATTGGTGCGGCTAATGAAAGATGTGGTTGGTCGGGGGCTTACAGGGCAACAAAAGGCATACCATACCTCTTGTACTTAAAGTCGTTAATAATAAGAACAATATAAACAAACGACCAAGCTAATCCTCCAAATACTTTTAAAACATCATAAATATCCATTTCCGAATCACAAGAATTAGTTATTATTGATCAACCGTTCTTTTTCCTCATCCACAAGGACTGGTTTTACTTTTGATTTAACGCCAATGCTATATGATAATTCGACCTTAAACTTTCGAATGTCTCGATATTCCGTTCCGTTAACCCGAATGGTTGGTAAAGATGCATTGACGGCGGTAATAAGTGAATTGAAAATATCAACACCATATATTCCAACTTTGAGGTTCTTATCTTTAAGAAAACGATAGTTCATTCCAAAATCTATTCTCCAAAGCAACTCACTATTGAAAATTCCAGAAGTACCCGATGAACGAAAATACCCAAAGCTATTTACGCTAAACCGCTTACTTTCTGAAGTATAACTAGGAGAAATACTCACATAGAAATTGTGCCCATCCACGAAGTTATTATCATCTACCCAAGTCTTGTTATATGACCATCCAGCATTGATAAAGGCAGCTACACCTTTGAACTTTGGTGTTGGCAAAGAAACGCTCGCTCCTGAAATCTGAGCTTTAGGAAAATTAAATGTTGTCAGAACATACGTGTCTGAACTACTCGAAAGATGCGATATAAAGTATGATTGATAATCGTGAATGTTTTTGAAATATGCGTTGATACCAACAATTTTCCTAAGTACGATATCTAAGCCGATATTATTGCTTATTGATGGTACAAGCAACGGGTTACCTCTCTTATATGAAAGCGAGTCATGATACAAAATAAATGGATTTAATTCATTTAAATTGGGACGCTCAATCTTATTGCTGTAGTAGGCAGTAAGTGATATTTTCTTTGACTCTTCATACGACACTCCAAATGACGGAAACCAATTATCATAATCTCTTTCAGCAAAAACAGTCCCAAGTAGTTTCGACTCACCAATAAGAGAAACGTTTTCATAACGAAGACCAGAAATGACTTTGATTTTTTCTGATAGATCATACTTTAGTTCAATATACCCAGCTCTCACATCCTCGGAGTACGAATTGTCATTCGATTTGAATAAATCAAGAACGCCAGACCGAATGAATTCTTGCTTGTTTTGCATTCTCAAAAAAGAAAGTTTTGCCCCGTAAGACACATTCAGCTTTCGGCTCAATAGCCAGTGGCTTAAGTCGATACTGGAAGCATTGTTTTGATTTCGTGAATCACTCAATAAATCGAAATAGTGCGACCAATTCAAATTTGTATCTGTTGAAATTGAACGTTCATTGAAGTAACCGTCAGTTGTTGAAGTTAAAATATACATTGAGTTACGAATCTTCAGTTCAAAGTTCCCGCTATCATTTAAAAACACATACTGTACTCCAAATTCCTGATTAAAGTCCTTTGTGATGTTTGCATTATCTGTTTCAAGTTGAAAATTAGAACTATCTCTGTCACTTAAGTTTCTATTTGTACGTTCGGAAGATGTTTTTTGTGGAAATCCAAAATAAGAAGCAGCAACTGTATGATTCTTTTTGAATGAGTAATTAATACCAATATGTATTGGGTAATTAACAGTAGTATATTCGTGATCTACGGTTTGAGATAACTTCAAACCAGAAGAGGAATAAAAGCGGTTGTACTTTGAATTCTTAAAGTACGAATTATCATTTCTGTACACCCCTAAAGACAGAGTAAATCTATTTTTATTAAAATGATAAATTAATCCTTCGTTATTGCGGTAACGCCTTCCCATTCCTTGATCTGTAAAAACCTCAAAATGATGAGAGTGTTTCTTGGAATTATAAGTTTTAATGTTGATTATTCCGCCACTTGATGAAGCGTCACTCTTAGCAAAGTCCTCCTTAATTACAGTTATTTTTTGTATTTCGTCATTCGTTAAAGTTTCCAATAATAATGTTGCTGATTCTATTGAATAATTCATCCCATCAATTTGAATAGTATTCACTTTTGCCCCATTCATGTAAATCGTATTATTATCAACTATAACTCCTGGTAGTTTAGCTATAATCTCTAATGCTTTTTGCCCTTCAAAATAAGGTTGATCTTTAACGTCAACTTCATACTTACCAACATCAAAAGATAATTTTGGTCTCTCAGCACTTACAACAACCTCATTTAAGGTTTGAATCTTATTCATTCTCAGAGAATCAAGTATAATATCAGAATTTTTAATTTCAATTCCTTGAACATAATCTTCAAACTCAAAAGCCTTCAAGACCAGTAAATAAAAGCCACTTGATACAGAATCTAATTTGAATTGTCCATTAATTATTAAACTTTGACCTACTACAGTTGTATCTTTATCCAAAATAAATACACTGCCAAAGTCAACACCCCCTCCATCAGATGAAAACACAGATCCGTAAACTGTTTTATGAGTTCGTTTATCTTCCTGAGTGTGACCAATCGTCATGGAAGCTATACAAATTATAAGTAGTGTTATTCGTATCATTCCACAGAAATCAATGATTGAATAAAAGGATTATTCTTATGATGTTGCTCAAAAGAAACTCTTTCATCATCCGTAAAATTTCTCTTTTTATTTAAGTAGTACGTTCCTAAAAGACGATCCTTCAAATTAAATTTAAATGTAGGGCAAGCAGGAATCCCCTCTACCCAAGACTTTGGACATCTTCCTCCACACATTGGTAAAACGGGACATTTATTACACCAATACTGATCCTTCTTAAGTTCATCATTCCATTCAGTAATTACATTTTTTTTAATGTATTTTCCTTCTAATAAGTTGCCAATTTTATAGTCTGATTCGCTGTAAATCTTCACATATGGTGTTTCTGTACAATTCCACACATCACCATTTGCATCGTAAACATCTGAATCCTCATTAACGGAAAGGCACACGTCCTTTTTCCTTCCCGGCATTAGGTTTAACCAAAACCCTCGTTTATACATTTCAGAATACCATAACAGTTCGGCTTTAGCTTGCTCTTGTTTTTCAGGACTGTTCAAGTGAGCGTCATTTCCCCAAGAATAAATTCCAACAGGGTAAACGTATTTGATCTTACCTTGAAATTCTTCTTCCTTCAATTTGTTCAACAATGGAACAAACGATTCATAATTTTTATTGTCCAAATTACATCGAATTGTAATTTTACAATCGAGATCATCAAAGTCTTCCAAAGCGAAAATCCCCTTTAAATTATTTACAATTATGTCAAATGATCCTCCCCCTGATTTCAAGTAACGATGTTTATCATGATATTCTTTTGTTCCATCAAGGGTCACCTCAATGGATTTAACCCTGTGATCAGTAACGAGTTCTCGGTATATATTTGGTTTGAGACTTAAGCCATTAGTTGTCATAGACGACTGATACGTCATTTTTTTGCGGCTTGTGATTTCTTGAAATTTTCCAGACAAGAATCTCAACTGTTGTAATGCCATTAGGGGCTCTCCTCCAAACCATCCGATACTTAAATTATTGTAGTTTCCTTTTGAAATTTTTTCTTCAACGCGCTCCAAAATTTTGACATTCATTTTGTCCGTTAATTCAACTTTCCTGTGAGCTTGACCGCAGTAATAGCAGCCTAACTGGCACGAGCCCGAAGGCATAATCACCTGATACAATGAGGTTGAGCTTTTCAGTGCATCTTTGTTTTGTTCTAATATAGAACCTAATTCGTCTTCTCCTTCTTGAATTAGAGCTTTCATTCCTGTTAGCTTCTCCAAGAGCTGATTCGGAATTTCATGGAATTTTCCTTCCTCCAAGCATTCGCGAAGGTCATTGGTGATTTTTAGTTGCTTTCCCGTTCTTGAATTGAACAGAATATGGTCTCCCTGTGGATTAATATTATCCACAAATGTATTATAAAATGATAAAACTAGCGATTTCTCCATCGTTTTAAGCGTGTTTTTAAGAAGTTAAATAATAACCAATAAAAAATAATTGGTGGTAAGAATGATATTACACTCTCTTTTACAAATTCGAATGTAATTGTAGCTGTTTCAGCAAATATCTTGTACCAGAAGTTTCCAAAATGTTGAAAAAAGTAAAGTATTGAGTCTGTATTGATAAACACCATAAAATAAAGAAATGAGCCTATCATAGCCGCAGACAATAAGCCATAAAGCGCAACGAAATAGTTCTTTGTTGGTCGTTTTACAAAATTTATCCGAACGAGGTCTTTTAAAATGGATTTAAGTTCATTAAATGATTTTTGCCTCAAGTTCGGTACTTGAAGAAGGTCACTTACAGCCCAATATCCATCATATCGAAGCAGGGGATTAAGATTCAACAGACTACTTACAAAATTGAAGAATGAGAAATAGAGCCAAAACTCTTGCTGACGAATGAGAAATACGCCAATAAAGCCAAGGCTTAAAATCCATTGGAAATAAATCCCTGCAAGATCTACTCTAAACCTCTTTTTGTGATTAAGTCTCCAAATATCCGATACATCGCAATAGAAAACTGGCGATATAAGGTAAAAACCAAATCCAATGTTGTCGGGTTTGGTATTGTAATGTATTGCCGAAGCTGCGTGTCCAATTTCGTGGAATAATACACAAAGTAAATATCCTAAATAGAACGTTAAAGCATTCTCCGCGTTAATGTAATTGTACAGGTTTCCAAGACCAATTTCATAGGTAACGAAGAATGAAACAAGGATCAATGGAATTACCAAAAGAAGAGTTAAGAATACTTTGTCATTAAACAGAAAAGCGAAAGGAGATGACAGAATCCTCACCCACTCCTTTTTTAAGATCGTTAGTTTTGGAAAAATATACTTGTCTCCTCTTGTGGCTTTAAAATCCGAACTCGTATCAAAAAGGTACTTGAATAGCGCAGTCTGTTTAAAGTCTACAAAAATCTCATCAACCGACCCTGACAATTTAAAATCGATTATTAATTGATTGAAAATTTCGTGGAATGTTTTTTGGCTATTCAGTTGGTATAAAACTGATAAAGTCATAGGATTAACCTCCAAATATTTGCTGAATCCGTCTTTATGAAGTATAACCAAGTCCTTTTGGTTATACTCATTGCTTTTGGATATTTCAAAGGTGACTTCGGTATCAGCAATAGTATATATTTCGTCATTTTTACTTTGCATACTCACGAACTATATTCATTTTGGCATTTAAATCATTTATCTTTAATTGCAATAGTATTCCGAGATTTTCGTCTCTACCTAAATCTTGTGATATTTCAAATGCTTTTAATAATTCTTCATGCGCCAACTCCATCACTTGAAGAGAAAACCCCTCAGTATAGAATGATTCAATCGAATTATTTAACACCTCGTCAACACTCTCATTTGCCTGATTTCCATTAGAAATGAAATAGTGATGTGCAAAATTCAATTGATTTTTCCCTATATCCTTACGATAATCTTCTACATCGTCTAGAATACAAAAAGCAAAATTGAATCTATCATTTATATCGAGAATTTTATTATAGGTTTCAACTCCACATTGCTTGTTATTTAGAATATAAAGCCCATCAATTACTAAGGATGAGAATGAGCATTTTTTCTTATAGTAAGAACGGTAGAACTCTAATTCTAATTTTTTCTTATAGTGCTGATGCTTATATTTATAATCTATAATAGTTGCTTCAAAAATATGACAATCAATAAAATGACTTTGACGTTGATTGTAAAGATTCCAGAATTCTGAATCAAAATCAAAAATACCTGCCAATAAATGATGAGATAAGTTTTGTTTTCCAATTTCATTTGACAATTTTTCCGCAATTAAAACCCCACCAGAGTTATCAAAAACGTCATCGACATCTATTAGAAATTGATACATTAGGTAAGAAGCTAAACTGAATTGTGTCAGACGTTCATCATTAAAATCAATCTCTTTACAAAAGATTGACTTGTAAAAAAAATCTGGATAAGACATGTAAATACCTTTTCCTATTTCAGGAGTTCTATTCTCCAGTCTATTATCTTTAATAAATTGGCTAATCGCTTGAAGTCTTGATTCCGCTATGTTCATAATTCAAAAAATTGAAAATGGAGGTTATTAATGCTTAAATAACCCCCATTAATTCTACCAAGAATCTGCTGTGCATCCACTATTCTGAGCACAACCTTGGTTTTTACAACCTGAGTTTTCTTCTGGTGCAGCCGTTGTACCAACTCCATCAATGGTTGCCATTTCCAATCGATTTTCAAGTTCTTCTACCTGAAAATTTTTCTTGTTTGTATCCATCTTATAGATTATTTGTTTTCCCTCTATTAACGCATTTTGGGTTTGCGGTTCATAATGAACATTTTTTATACTATTCTTATCTAAAAGAATCTACTTTTCGAATTACTTATCCTTTTCCATAACCAATATTTGATTCATAATCAGAGATGCCCTTGTTATATGTTTTTATTAAAAATGTGATCATTTATGTGGGAACGTTCCATATCTTCTACTCCTATTAATTTTAACGCTTCGGTTATTGAATTCACTCCATAATTATCTTCTATTTTTATTAACTCGAATAGCTTTTTTATGAACGATTGCATTTTATCTTCACCAACAACCTTCTCTAATTCAAGGAGCAAATAAGGAAAAACCTCATATCTATATTCATCGGAAATATCTTCTGAATTTTCTATTGTTGACAACTTGATATAATCTTTCTTTTCAAATTGTTTGAAACAGTCATTTGGCATATCGACTAACCCCTTAGATATTCTATACTTCAGGCTATAATATTCTGCAAATGCTTCGATGTAAAGAAGTGATAGAATTCCTTTTGGTTGAAACTTCCCACCAAAATAGTAATGTGCCATCTCATGAGAAAGATAGGACTCAAGTCCTGTTAGATTTAATCTCCGATTAACATTAACCATTGTTGGATATGTAAAGAAGCCTCCCCATTTCGGATTATCAGATGGTAAGTGGGCAAAAGTAAACTTAGCTGTCATTTCAATGTTTGATAGCTCAAAATAATATTTGCCAATGTCTTCTATTAGTTCATCAATTGCAGTCTTATCTGATTCTGATATTTCACCAATAAATAGGGTGTTTTCCGTTTCACTTGTTTCAAAATCTCCAGCAATGAGCAATAAGTTCTCAGTAGACTGCTTCGAGATAAATCGACCACTATTCATCAACACATTTCCGTTATTCAAATAAATAAATCCAGTATCTGATAAGGAAATACGTAAATCATAATTATAAAATGATTTCCAAGAATAATCATTTATATATTTTGTAGATTTAGCAATAAAAATAGGTATCCATTTTGACTGTTCAGATGCTCTTAATATTCCATCATTTAGAGAAATTTCACCTTTATAGTCGTGACGGTTTTTGAACAATGAATTGGTTTTGGCTTTAATCCTATAATTTAAGGTAATAGTGTCTGTGATACTCAACTCTATTGGGTTTGTTTCATAAACAACACAATTGATTCCTTTTGGTTTATGTTTTTTTAACCTCACCGAATTACCGTTGATTTTAATATCATTAATTTGACCCCTTTTACTCAATGCAAAAGTCAAAGAGGTTGTTTCGTAATTGGTAATTAAAAGAGATGCAATTAAATATTTCCCTTTCTTGGATATTTGGATATCTCCTGATAAATCGATTTCTTGAGAATAGCCTGTTTTTATCATTAACATAATGACAATAGTGAGTATTTGATATATTAAATTGCGTTTAATCATTGACTAAAATAAAAACTCTCTGGACTGAACAAAATCAATCCAAAGAGTTAAAGTTTACCAAGAATCTGCTGTACATCCGCTATTTTGAGCGCAACCTTGGTTTGTGCAACTTTTGTTATCATCAGCAGGAGCTTCCGCACCAACACCTTGAATAGTTGCCATTTCTAATCGGTTCTCAAGTTCTTCAACTTGAAATTTTTTTGTTGATTCCATGAATCTGAATTAAAGAATTATGCCTACTCTGTTACATAGTGGTTTTCGGCATCCCCATTGTTAATGAATGTTGCAACATTACATTGAACGCACAATGATAAAAAGTCGCGAATAAAACTCTACAATATAGAGACGTAGATTCTACGTATTTTCCAAATACGTAATTACGTATCCCGTCTAACCACCTAAAAATCATTGCCTCAGGAATTTTACCAAAAATTCTTCTCGGTTACAACATTCAGCTTTTTTGAAAATATTAGAAGCGTGTTTTGATACTGTTTTATGACTAATAAACATTCTCTCCGCAAGATCGTTATAGTTTTCACCTTTAAGAATAAACGCTGCTACTTCTAATTCGCGAGGTGTTAGTCCTATTTCTGTAATACAGATTTTATCTACCTTATTCGTTTTACAATCATTTAATTCTCTTTCATTTTTAGCTTGAACTAGAAGTAAAGTATAATAAGAGAACCAGATTAAGAAAAAACTGATATTAACCAGTCCATTATTAATAAGTTGGTAATCTCCGATTGAAACTACTATGGGCATAGTTGCCATGAACGTAATCCCCAATTTTCCAGCAATGTTTAAGCTCCGATACAATCCCTGAATAGAAGTTTGCGAGGACTTAATACGAATCTCTTTAATCGTATTGATACAAAAATATAAAGCAATAATTACAGGCGGTACTAAAAAAACTTTCCTCGCAATTTTAAAATCATTATAAAAAAAATATGTTAAAACATAAAGCAGCAAAAAGGATGAAACTAATGTTACAAATAGGAACTTAATGTTAAAGAACTTCCTCTGGGTTATTTCAATTTCCTTTACGAGAAAATAAAAGTAATAACAAGCTAGAATAATACCACTTCCAAATGCGAGCACATTTTGTGTGAAAAGGTTAATCGAATGAATATTTCGATCTGGAAACAGTCCACTAGATATATTGTAGAATACAAATAATAATATTAAAAATAAAAACCTCCAATTGGCTCTATTATATGGTTTAGAAACCAATACACCAAAATGGATGAATAATGATAGAAACTGTATTACACCCGTAATAAATGTAAGCAATACCATTTCTGTACCAAATACAGTTTGATTCATTTTAAAGAATACATTTTTAGTGAATAGCCTAATTGGTTAAGTGTTAATTCTTCTTTAAATCCAAGTTGTTCGTAAAATTTAAAATTTCTTTCAGTAGAAGTCTCAAGGTAAATCTTTCTATTTTGAGCTTGAGCAGATTCAATTATTTTTTTCATCAATCTTGTCCCAATCCCTAAACTTTGCTTTATTGGGATAACGCCTATATACCACAAATGAATAAAACTTTCTTTAGGATGATTCGCCTTTATTAGTGCCTCTCGTTTCATTACTTTCCTAACATTTTTGATTCCAATGCATTGAAATATCAATCTCAAGTCCCAAAGTATGCTTCTCAAAGTTGTCTTCTTTTTCTCAGTATCAATGATAATATAACAAGCATTCTTATCTTCTGATAAAAACACCTCTCCAAAGCTATCACCGTAAAAAATGGAATATTCTATCAGTTTTTTTAACCTTTTATCCTTTTTTTTATCTTGCTTAATTACAAAATTTGTTGACTTATTTTCTTTAAAAGATTCTGTCAAAATTTCAACAATTCTCTGTCTATTCTGTTCTTTCATAAAAGATTTTTTATCAACGTTATTACCGATTTTAATTACGATTTCGACTTTTTCGGTAAATAGTTGTTTTGTTCACAAACAACAAATTAAAATTGACTAAATCTAGTTGCAACTATCATTTTAGTACGGGCAAAATACTAAGATTTGATATTATTTAACGTAAAATCCTCTAATTTATATTGATTCTAAACCAAAAAAGGTAAAGTGGTCTTCCTCCTTGCCCTCACAGCTTCAAAAAACATAAAAACAAGGGTAATACAAGCTACGTCCTAACGTTCTTGCCCTTGTTTTTACCGTTCCTTAGCCGTTGTCTCAGAATTCGTCAAAGCGGCTGTTCACTTGTTTTTCTTGCCTGTTCATTCTGCGTCGTCAGTCGCGGCTACTCTGCCACCCCCATACCCCGGATAAGGTTATTTTCGCTAGCTCGTTCCTCATGGCTCAAATGATGAGTAAAATGGGGTGTCACCGCCGCTTGTGTTATGCTCGCCTGCTAAATCGCTCGGGCTTCGGGTTTGTCACAGTTTTTGTGCCTGCGTACGTCAGTCGCTTTCCTCATTACAGCACCCGGAGTGGAATTCCTACTAATTTTGCGACATTTTTTTTAAGCCACTTTATTATTTTTCCCTCTTAATTTAATTTCCATTTCTAGAGGGGAAATATACCCTAGAGATGAATGTAATCTTTCAGTATTATACCAGTTTATATAATCTTCTATAGAACCATGTAATTAGTCGTGTGAAGTGTATTTGAAACGGTATAACCATTCGTTCTTAATTGTTTTAAAAAAACTTTCAGCCACTGCATTGTCCCAACAATTTCCTTTTCTACTCATGCTCTGGACAATTTTTCTATTGAAAGAAAAAAGGCTAATCATTTTATTGCAAGCATATTGTACCCCACGATCCGAATGAAAAATAAGCCCTGGACCTATAGCCCTGTTTGATCTAGCGTGAAGCCATGCCTTCATAATTGTATTTTCGGTAGTCATATCCTCGCTTAATGACCAACCTATGACTTTTCTATCAGCAAGATCTATTATTGTCGTTAAGTAATTCCAGTCATTATTAACTCTAATGTAAGTTATGTCAGAGACCCATTTCTGTCCAAGTTTTGAGCTTTCAAACTCCCTATTTAACTTGTTTTCTGAAATTCCAAATGAATGATTAGAGTCCGTGGTTACTACGTATTTTCTTCTCAAAACACTTTTTAAGCCCATCTCCCTCATCAGTATAGCAACGTATGAGCGACTATATAACAGTCTTTCTCTCTCCAGCATTTTTTGAATTCTATAACTACCATAGATTTGTCTACTTCGTCGATTAAAAATCAATCGTATTTGTTCTCTTAATAAAACACGTGATTCTTTTTCACCGTTCTGCCCTTTTGTTTTTTCCCAATTATAATAAGCATTTCGACTAACTTCCATGCATTTACACATCCTCTCAACAGTATAGATGTCAACATTATTTGAAATAAATTGATATCTCACCTGTCGCTCTTGGAGAAGATGCTTACTGCCTTTTTTAATATATCGCGTTCCATGGTTATTTCTCGAAGTTCTTTTTTTAAGGCCTTCAATTCTTTCTCTTCTTGAGATAACTCCTTTTTCTTGGTAAAGTCACCTGACTTGGATTCATATTCTCTTCTCCAGCGCCTAATCATACTGTCGTTTAAGCCATATTCATCACTTACTTCTTTTGTGGATCTACCTGATTTTACTAATTCTACGATTAGAACTTTAAAATCGTTTTCATAACGTTTTGCTATTTGCCAAATTTAATCATTTAGGGCTTAATTAATATGTCACAACAAATATAGACACTCCAGACAAACTGTAGAAGTAAACAAGAATTTATTGATCGATATGCAAAAGAAAATGGTTTAAACCTAATCGAAATCAGTTAAGCGCTCACTTTTGCCTGAAGTTTTATAGCCTTTTTTAGATACGCACTACACTTAGATAAGAGCACACATATCAAAAAGTAAACTTCATACTGCGTTCATCTAAAATAGCAAAACTGATTTTAAAAGACGTTCTGGGATTGATTTGATTTCCATCTGAAAAAACAGCATAGGCACCAATTCTGAGTCTTCTTCGTGCAA
>Ga0209075_1003798_pt1 | contig 12352 bp, 14 predicted proteins | sample Stecom2011_FD_187523 | JGI IMG/M metagenome (GOLD analysis project Ga0209075, IMG submission 187523) | Agricultural soil microbial communities from Utah to study Nitrogen management - Steer compost 2011 (SPAdes) (version 2) | ecosystem: Environmental > Terrestrial > Soil > Agricultural land...
GTCAAGACAATCCGAAGCTACTAAAACTACCAAGTGATTTACACTTGGTAAAAAATATATTAAATAGAGCAACAAAGTTGGCAAAGGTTCCAGCAGTATTATCTTGATGTTCAGTAAAACACCTAACAATAAGCTGCACCTGACAAATATTGCTACGCTCATTTTTGTGTATGTCGCGTAGCTCCATTTTATACAAAAACGCTCTCCGCAATATTTTCAGGTGAGCTTGGCGTTAGGGCAAGGAGGAAATTATCGTGCCTTTGAAAAGCATAATGTTTAAATTGAATGCTATAGATCGGGAATGCGAAGAGAGTGCGCGGATTGAAATAGATAATCTCTATAATGGCATGCGATACGATGGCTCGAGATTCGTTTTTCCGGAATTTAAAGATGTCGGAAATGTTTGAGTGAATATTATAAAAAATAAAGAATGTCAAATAAAAAACGAATTAAACAAAATTGTAACTGAGTCCGGCATCTATCTTTCTAAAGAAGTGGTTATTAAAATATCCGACACTATCAAAGATATATTTTTTGAGGGAAAGTATCTTTCACGTCTTGTTCGGTTCTCAGAAGGGGTAATAAGGAAAGCGTCAGGCTATGGCATAGAATTTGACTTACACCTTCACAGATTTTACCTTGCAAATACTGGTTATCAAATCGGTGTTAAGAACGCTGTGCGAGCTGCATACTCGAAAATAGAATCTGATCTCGCACTATGCAGGCACAAATCTGCACCGGGGTGGATTGTAGAATTAAACAAATGGAGATCATACTTAGCCATAAAGCCGGTTTATGCAACAATAGCACTATTATTCCTGCTTTTAGTCGTGCTCGTTGCTAGCATCGGAGCATCAGATATCACGGAGTTTTTTTTCTAAGAGGTCTCAATAGGTTTCGTCATGGAAATAATACTCTTAAACTTGACAGATCTTGCGTGGTGGTTCACTGGAATGTTTTTCATTCTTGTAGCGCTGGGAGTCAAGCCAGTAGGTAAGTTTGGACTGAAGCGATCGAGGAGTCTGCTCCAGGGCAGGAGGCTAAAAAGAATAAAGAAGATCCGTACTCTGCGGATGAGCTTGGCTTCCGTAACATATGAAGTAGTCCGGACACATGCTTACTTCATAATGTTTCTCCTCTTGTGCCTGCTATATATGTTTTGGTACACAGCGTCGCCACTCTCCGCGATAGCCAAGGATAGCCCCATCGCAGCCATGGTTCTATCTTTACCCATCTATATCGCAGAGATAGCATGGTTGTTAAAAGATTCGTTCTCGAAGGACCTAATAAAAGAACATAACAAGGCGCTAAAGTACGCCCGCAAAAAACGCGCGCCGCTTAGCTTTACGTTATAGGCATTAAATCTGAATAAGCCGCGATATTTATTAAGCATTCATAGGTGCTAGGGGCGTAGCTCTTGCGTGGATTGGCGCTGCAATTGGCCCATGTTTTTAGGGCTTGGGCCGGCGCCTGAGTATCGTGTCCATCTGGTTGCCGGTGTAGTAAGTTTACTTCTCGTTGCTGCTTCTATCTTTGATGGTGTTAGAGTATTCAAAGTAAACTCTTTATCGGGTGTAATTGTATTTGCCGTTGTTTCAGTAATGTTGTTAGCGGGCGGTGTGGTGTTAGCCATAATGGAGGCGGGGTAAAGTATGATCACTTGGCCAGCTCATAACAGACCAATCAGGAGACCAAGTATGTCCTCACGCTTTCAAATTTTATGCCTAGCGGCAAGTTTGAGCGCCATGCTGATTGCGCTAAGCGCCTGTCAGCCCGCGGGCACTCAGCCAGCCGTGACGGAAGGCAGTAACGCCCAGCCCTTAGAGCTTTGGTATACAGAGCCCGCCACAGCGTGGACTGAAGCTCTGCCGCTGGGTAATGGGCGCTTGGGCGCTATGGTGTTTGGCGGTATTGAGCGAGAAGTGCTGCAATTAAACGAAGACACCGTGTGGGCCGGTGGGCCGCAAAACAACGTTAAGCCTTCATTAAAGCCCCATATTGAGAAGGTCAAGAAGCTGGTGTTGGCAAACCGCCATGAAGAGGCTCAGACCTACGCCAATGAGCAGATTAAATCCAGCAACGATGGCATGCCCTACCAGACCGTCGGCAACCTTGTTATTGACTCTCACCAATCGGCCCAAGTACAAGATTATCGCCGTAGCCTAGATATTGGTCAGGCGCTGGCGCAGGTGCGCTACCGGGTTGACGGTGTGAGCTATCGGCGCGAGAGCTTTGCGGCGCTGTCTGCACCGGTTATCGTTACCCGGTATAGCGCCAGTGAGGCGGGACAGTTGGATTTGGATCTGAGTTTTAACAGCCCGATGCAGCACCAAGTTTCGGTGGTTAATCAGCGCCTGCGCGTAGAGGGGCAAGGCGGCGAGCATGAGGGCGTCGAGGGCAAGATCCGCTTTACTGTGCTGCTTGACCCAGTGCTAGAGGGCGGCACCCTTGAGGCCGCCGCCGACGGCCTGCGCATTCGCGATGCGGACAGCGTGACTCTTTACACCGCCATTGCCACAAACTTTGTCAGCTACGACGATGTGTCTGCCGACTCGGGCGCTCGGGCCGAGCAGCAATTAGCCGAGGCGCACCGCCAATCCTATAGCGAAATTCGCACAGCCCATATTGCCGCCTACCGCCAGTTGTTTGACCGCGTTACTCTTAATTTGGGGCCAGCGCCCACTGAAACACTGCCCACCAACCAACGCTTGGCACAATTTTATCAACAGCAAGACCCAGACCTAGCGGCCCTTTACTTTCAGTTCGGCCGCTATTTGCTGATCAGCAGCTCCCAGCCCGGCACGCAACCGGCTAACCTGCAAGGTATTTGGAACGACAAGTTGGCGCCGCCTTGGGACAGCAAGTACACCCTCAATATCAATGCAGAAATGAATTACTGGCCGGCGGAGTCCACCAATTTGTCTGAGCTGCACGAGCCATTTTTCGGCATGCTCAAGGATCTGTCAGAGACCGGCCGGGAAAGCGCCCGCGAGCTGTACGGTGCGGATGGTTGGATGGTGCACCACAACACCGACATCTGGCGCATTACCGGTCAGGTGGACGGTGCTTATATGTGGGGGCAGTGGTTGGGCGGTGCCGCCTGGCTCTGCCAGCATATCGGTTACCGGTATCATCACAGTGGGGATAAAAGCATTCTCGCTGAATATTACCCGGTGCTGCGCGCAGCGGCCCGTTTTTATGCCGATCAACTGGTTGAGCATCCGCAGCGACACTGGTTGGTACTGGCGCCCAGCAATTCCCCAGAGCACGATTACCTGCAGCGGGACGACGGGGTTGAGGCGGCCATTGACGCGGGTGTGACAATGGATAATCAACTGGTCTTCGATCTTTTTTCTCTGGTGATGGAGGCTTCCGAGCTGCTGGGTCAAGACGCTGAATTCGCGCATCATTTAAAGGCCCTGCGCGATCGTCTACCGCCGATGCAAGTTGGCCAGTATGGCCAGCTGCAAGAGTGGCTTGAGGACTGGGACAGCCCGGATAGCAAGCACCGGCACATCTCCCACCTTTATGGTTTGCACCCAAGTAACCAGATATCCCCCTACCGCACGCCCGAGCTGTTCAGCGCCGTGCGAAAAAGCATGGAAATGCGTGGCGACGAATCTACCGGTTGGTCGATGGGTTGGAAGGTGAATATTTGGGCGCGCCTGCAAGATGGCAACCGGGCTTACAAGTTGCTCAATGATCAAATTAAGTTAGTCACTGATAGCGACGCCCAGTTTGAATCCGGTGGCACCTACGCCAATATGTTTGCAGCGCATCCACCGTTTCAAATAGACGGCAATTTTGGTGTGACCGCAGGCATTGCAGAAATGCTGGTGCAAAGTCACGACGGCGCTATCCATTTGTTGCCAGCGTTGCCCGATGCTTGGCCTGAAGGCCATGTCACCGGTCTGGTTACTCGCGGTGGGTTCGTCATTGATATGGCTTGGCGTGAGGGCAAAATCAGTAAGCTCAGTATCTACTCCCGCCTGGGCGGTCCACTGCGTCTGCGGGTGCATTCGGATCTTCAACCCCTTGGCAACTTTACGCTCAGTGAAATCCCAGAGGGCACACCACCGCGCAATGCGTTGATGCAAACACCAACGATTAAAGCCCCCATTATTCGTCGGCCCGAGAAACTAGCCCCGCTAAGCATGGCGCCCAGCCGGTTATTGGAGCTGGACACCAAACGGGGTGAGAGCTATCAGTTCAACGGTTAACCAGTCGCCGATTATGAGTAAGCCGCAACCGGTGGTAGCTGAATATTACTGCCGTGGCGCGGCCGAGATACATATTATGGAACAGTCGGGGTGTTTAAATGAGTTGGGGAATTAGCTTAGTGGGAGAAAGGCGCATAAAGTTTGGTGCGACGGGATAAAAAAGCTCTTAGCCAATTTTATAAGCAGAAAAACATACAGATAATGGGTATCGAATCGTTAAAAAAATGGACAGACTGAGTTTTAATTAACGATTACCAATGGAGCGATTATCCATAAAGGCGATGTGTTATTTGGTGATCCCAATAGGGCACGAGCGACACCTAAACACAATGTAAAAACAAAGCCGTGGACTATGCAACCCTGATCGACAGCAATGATGCTCTGCCCCGCTATCCTTTCGCAGAAGATGGGGTTTGATTTAACCGTCTTTCCCACACAGTTTCTGTGCGCTGGCAAAACAGGCTGGGTGATTATTGCCATGCTGAATGACCTGCGAGGTATCTTAGGGTCGGTTCGGAGGGGGCGAGCTATGGTTTGTCCTTGAGCCCAAATAATCAGTTTTATCTGAGCGCAATGACCGCATGTTGTGTTTTGGCCCTCTTCCTGACTTAGTAGCCAACCGTAAAGTGCTTATGGGAGTGTTTCGGGTTCTCTAGCTCGTCAACGAGTGCAACGGCGTAATCTTCGAAAGAGATGCTGCTGCCTTGCTCGTTCTGCAAAAGCAGGTTTGTGCCCAGGCGGAATTTTCCGGTACGTTCGCCAGCGACAAACATGGCCGATGGTGAGAGAAACGTCCAGTCGAGCTTGGTTTCCTTTTTCAGTAGATCCAAAAATGTGCACCCTGCTGCGGCCTCGTGTTTATATGCTTCTGGAAAGTTAGGGGCATCGATAAGGTTCAGGCCCAGTGGGAGCGCGCCCACGGCAATCTCGAGACTGCCTGCGCCGCCCACCACGAGATAGCGTGGCACATGCGCGGCTTGTACCGCCGAGATTAATTTTGCTGGATCGCTAAACGCAAAAGGTATTGAGCTGATCACCGCATCATGACCTGTGAGAAGCGCAGCGAGGGTAGCCTCATCCTGAGCGTCGCCGGACTTAGCCTTTACGTTGCTTGATAAAGGAACTCGAGTCACGTCGCGCGCAATTGCAGTGACGGAATGATCTCGGCGGACGAGCTCGGAGAGGATGCGAGATCCAGCATTCCCAGTGGCACCTATTAAAGCGATATGCATAATAAACTCCTATAGTGGTATCTTAAAGTTACAAGGTACTCGCGTGCCCTGTTGCTGTAAATAAGGCACTATCTTCTTACTAAGTTACTCCAAGGAAACCACTATGCCTTTTAACAACCCCTACTCCAGCAATTGCCCAACGCGGAAGGTTCTCGATCGAGTGGGCGACAAATGGGCCGTTTTGGTGCTCGGATTGTTGGGCAGTGGCGACACGCCCATACGCTTTAATCAACTACGCCGAGCCATTGAGGGTATTTCTCAGAAAATGCTTTCGCAAACGCTCAAGTCGCTGGAGCGCGATGGGCTGGTTAGCCGCAACGCGATTGCGACTGTGCCTGTGACGGTCGAATACGCCATCACTGCCCTTGGCAAGACGCTCGTTACTACCTTGGATGCCTTACGGGTTTGGGCAGAAACTCACATGGAGGAAGTAATGGCCAGTCAGCAACGGTATGACGCAAACGCAACATCGGGTCAGTGATCCGGCGCGCCCAGTGAGTGTTTACACCGGGGTGAGGCGTCGTGCTTTGGTAAGATTGTCGATCAGCATAGATTGGGTTTGATGCTCGTGCGCAAACCATGCCGGTTGCCCAGGGCCGCTGCGCCAAGACTCGATGAGAGGGCTGTTGTCCACCGTGTCGAAGCCAAACTGGTCATACAATTGTGTTACAAGTTTTACGGCTTCGGGGTAGTTGCTAGAGACCGACAGCGCATGTCGGTTGGGTGTGCCTGCAGGCTTGGCTAAAAGTAAAAGGCGGGGAGCTTGGATGTGGGTGAAAGCCTTCGCTATCATTGAGGTTGGCAGTTGCTGCTGACGGAGTTCGTGAACCGTTTTCTCACCCGAGTCGACGGAGGGGAAATGGCCGTCTCGCCAAGCCATGTAGTTGTTCGTGTCGAGCACGATCTTGCCAGCGAGTTGTTCCACCGGCATGTCATTTTCGAGTTTAAGCGGGACAGCCACGACGACAAAGTCACCGGCATCAGCCGCTTCCTTCGCAGTAGCTGCACGTGCTGACGGACCGAGTTCCGCGATAAGGCTTTTCAGAGATTCTGGTTTGCGTGAATTGGCTATAACGACTTTGTAACCGTTGGCGATAGCCGCGCGCGCGATCTGGCTGCCGACTTCGCCGGCACCAATGATACCCATAGTTGCCATAATGACTTACTCCACTAAAAATTCGAGGGGCACCGGTGATAGGCTAACCCCGTATTAAATTACGACCCAAAACCGCCGTCAATAGTATGCATTGCCCCTGTTACAAAGCTTGCCTCCGGCCCCGCCAGCCACGCCACCATGCCAGCAACCTCTTCTGGCTGGCCGTGGCGTTTGACGGCCATAAAGCTGTGCAACACGTCCTTCATCGGGCCCTCTGCCGGATTGGCGTCAGTATCGATGGGTCCAGGCTGAACAACGTTTACGGTAATCCCCCGCGGCCCAAAATCCCGCCCCAGCCCGCGTGCCAAACCCTGTAAAGCAGACTTGCTCAGTGCGTAGGATGCCATCCCAGGAACGGGCATTCGGTCGCCATTGACGGAGCCGATTACGATGACTCTGCCACCGTCCGGCATTTGCCGAGCCGCCTCAACGGCCGCGTGGTAGGGCGCGTGGATATTAATTCGAAATAACCGGTCAATTGCGTCTGGGTCCTGATCAAGCGAATCGCCAAAGATGCCGACCCCGGCATTTACCACCAATACGTGCAACGGGCCGCACTTGCGCACCTGTGCAATTACCGCATCACGGCTCGCGCTGTCGGTTTGGACGGCGGTGCTGCCAGTTTCACCCGCCAGCAGATCTGCGGCTTCGGGTGAGCCGAAATAGCTGAAGGTCACCGCCGCGCCTTCCGAGGCAAAACGCCGCACGATGGCGGCACCTATTCCTCGGCTGCCGCCGAGCACCAAGACTGACTTTTCTTGAAACCTAACCATGAGAAACTCCTTGCAACATTGTGTAGTGGGCACTAAAATAACATGTCGAAACTCGCTGTCAAGGTATTTTGTAGTGACCACTAAAAAAACATCTCGCCCCCGTGGACGCCCCCGCGGATTTGACCCAGATTACGCAGTTACTGCCGCTCAGCGTTTATTTCACGCACATGGTTACGATGCGGTGAGTGTCGCGGACGTAACTTCTGCACTCGGCATCAACCCACCCAGCTTCTATGCCGCCTTTGGCAACAAGGCTGGTCTTTTCGCCCGTGTTCTGGATCGTTACGCGGGAACAGATGCGATTCCACTGCAACAGCTCCTCAAACCCGACCAGCCGGTGGCCGAGTGCTTGACGTCAGTGCTTAAGGAAGCTGCGCGTCGTTATGCCGCAGATCCTGTCGCCACCGGTTGCCTCGTGTTGGAAGGCATTCGTTGCAACGATCAAGATGCGCGCGAGGCAGCGGGCGCTTTCCATGGCGCTGCTGAGGGTGTAATCCGGGCCTATATCGCTGCCCGTTACCCCGAAGAAGCCGAACGTGTCACGGACTTCGTTGGCACCACGATGGCAGGCCTCTCCGCAAAGGCACGCAATGGACGCAGTCGTGAGCGTCTGCTGGCAACCGCGAGCATCGCTGGCCGGGCTATTGGTGTGATACTTCCTGGCTAAACACCGCAGGAGGCACAAAGAGGAAACAGACTGGGACGGCGCGCAGTCGGTTATGTCAGTGGTGGGAAATCAATTTTGGAAAGTGTGTGCGTGCGTCGTAAGGGATAATGGCAAGCAACGAAGGCAGCGATCATAACCGTGCCTTCGTTTTTTTACGGTAACTCTTTACGGTAACTTGGCAATCACCTTGATTTCAAAATCATATCCATATAGCCAGGTGACGCCGACGGCGGTCAAAGTCGGATACGGTGCTTCGCCCCAATACTCCGGAACCACTTGCCAGACTTCCTCGAAGGTGGATTGCGGGTCAACCATAAAAACCGTAACGTCGACCACGTCGTCGAAGCTACCGCCGGCGGCCGCGAGGATCGCATTCAGGTTTTCAAAAGCCTGTCGCACTTGCTGTTTCAGTCCTGGTTGCGGCGAACCATCTTCCAGGCTGCCGACCTGACCGGAGACGAACAAAAAGCCGTTAGATTTAATAGCGGGTGAGTAGCGGTTTTGTTCATAAAGCGCTTGTCGTGCTGGTGGGAAAACAACCTTGCGTGCTGTCATTGAATTAATTCCTTAATCATTGCGCCGATACCGGCCAGTTGCATTGTGATGAATCATTCTAAGTGCCGACGGATAGCTGATAAACTGGCCAATACACACAACACTGTTTGTGAAACCCAAACAATGCCGCCGAGGCGAGGGAGTGAAGATGGACCGTTTCGATGCCATGCAGGCCTTTGCCCGGGTCGTAGAAACGGGCAGTTTTACCAAGGCCGCAGAAACCCTGCACCTGAGCAAAACCACGGTGACGCAACTGGTGCAGCAACTGGAGGCGCACCTGCGCGTCAGGCTGCTGAACCGCACGACACGCAAGGTCAATGTAACCACAGACGGGGCCGCTTATTACCAGCGAGTGTTGCGCTTGCTGGCGGATATAGAGGATGCGGAAACCAGCCTGTCCAGCGCTCAGGCGTCTCCGCGAGGCAGGTTGCGAGTGGATGTTCCCAGCCCGATTGCCAGCAAGATTCTGGTGCCGGCATTACCGGCCTTTTACGCTATGTACCCTGACATCCAACTGCATCTTGGGGTCAGCGATCGGATCGTAGATTTGATTGACGAGAATGTGGATTGCGTCGTACGCGGGGGAGAGATAACCGACCAATCACTGGTGGCAAGGCATGTGGCGGATTTGCCTTTGGCGGTGTATGCCGCGCCGAGTTATCTCTCGCAAGCGGGACACCCCGATCACCCCAGCGAGCTGGAACAGCCGCATCACCGAATCGTAGGTTTTTCATGGTCGCGCAACCGGCGCGTGTTCCCGTGCACCATGCGTCGTGACGGTGAAAGCATTGACGTGCAAGGTAGACCGGCCTTAGTGGTCGATGATGGCAACGCCTATCTGGCGGCCGGTGTGGCAGGAGTCGGGGCACTTTGGCTGCCGTCTTACATGGCCCAGCCGCACGTGTCACGGGGTGAGTTAGTCCCTTTGTTTAGCGATTGGCAGCTTGAGCCAATGCCGATCTACATCGCATTTGCTCAGAGCCGGCATATCAGTGCGAAACTTCGAGTGTTCATCGACTGGGTCGTTGCGCTGATGGCGCAGCACGCGCCGGTTGTATCCCGACCTCCACTCTAAAGTGCGCATAACGTCGATGACGCTCAGTCGATTTTGTTAGAGCTACCCCTGAAACTCCGAAGATGAAACGACTTCCATTTTTTTGATCAGCCCCTGCTCCAAAGTGAAACGATGACAGACGTGCTCATCGACCAAGACCGACCCCGCCAGATCATGCACCACCTGATGCACCTTGACGGATAGGCAACCGTCGTTATCCAGATGGAAAGCTTCCGGCTCTACGTGTGTGCTTATCTCACTCCATTGCTCTGTCCAATAAGCGCTAACCCCATGATGGCCTTCGACAAACCCGCCCTTGAATGCTCTCGGCCACGCCACGTCCGGCGTCATTGTAGAAAGTGCGGCACTGATGTTTCGAGCGTTGAACGCTGAGTACGCGGTGCGCAACAATTCGATTTCTGAGTGTGAAGGTTGCTTAGTCATAGTAGAAACTCTGAAGGATTAAGTAAAAAACCTAATGAGGTTATTGAAAAGTGAGATTAAAAACCATTGAACCTTTCCCATCATTTAATTATTTTCAATTGAGTATTGTTTAAAAAATATGTTAAAGGTCGTAAGCATAGTTGCGCATAACCAAGTGTCTATTCATTGTGGGTAGGAGCAATTATATGAGCTAAGAAAATCACCCAAGAGAGAGGCCGGATTGCGCCAGCGGCTACAAGCGCAGCCTCCAAACACCAGAGCTCATATCACTCGAGGTGCTGGAACAACTAGGCCTCTTTTGAATACATTGTATCTAATCTTTATTTTCGATCTCACGATTGCCGTAATTGATCGGTACCCATTCATAGCCCATCTGTGCCTTACGAATATGACCGACGCCGGGAAAAGCCGTGTGAGTCACGGCGATCAGGCCACGATTATTGGCAAAGGCAGCAAACGACTCTGAGCGTACTTTGGCGGCTATTTTCGGATCGACATCATAGGCAATGGTTACCGAGGGATTCGGAAACTGAACGGCGGCTGCGTGAATAAGATCGCCGACGAAAGTGAGCGTCTGGCCCTGGCTCTTCAATGTATAAAAAGCGCTGCCCGGCGTGTGACCTGGGTGCAGACTGGCGGTAATCCCGGGAAGGATTTCAGTCGTTTTATCAAAAGCGTCGATCTTTCCGGCCGTTATATAAGGCGTCATGACTTGCATGGCCTGATCAAAGTAATGCAGGTCGTAATCGGATTTCTCTGCGTTTTTTCGATCCAAAAAGAAGTCGACATCCGGCTTGCCGACATGAACCGTGGCATTGGGGAAAACAATCTTTCCGTTTTTAATGAGCCCGCCCATATGATCCGAGTGGACGTGGGTGAGCAAAACGTCGGTTACGTCTTCTGGGTCAAATCCTGCGGCATGTAAGCTGTCCAGCAACTTTCCGCCGTGAGCTCTAGCGGTTTTTTGATTGCTGCTTTTTACTGCCGCGCTAGACTGCTGAACTGATTGCCAGTATGTCGCGTATCGAGTTGATGGGTGACTTGGTTTTATTCGAAGAACAGCTTTTACTCTTTCAGCACTAGTTCACCTTTTTCAGGATCAAAGCGCATCTGTTTCAGTCGCTCGACAAACCACTTCAAGCCTTTACCGCTATTACTGCGTAGCCAAGCGACGGATATGTCGACCGGCGCTCGTGTGGCGTCCAAGGGCAAAACTATTAATTGACCCTCTGCAACGTGCTGGGTAATGCGGTGGCGCGGCAAATAGCCCACGCCAAGTCCTTTGCATTGCGCGGCTATTTTATGTTCGATGCTCGGCACGTAAATACGGCTGCGGCCATCCAGAAGCCCCGCTGAGCGCGTCGGTAAACGTTGCGAACTGTCGGCAACCACCACTGTGGGGTAGTCTAAGATAGCGCTGGTTGCTATCGGCGTGGGTAGTTGGGTTAATGGATGTCCTGCGGCAACTGCAAAATCAAATGCTACTTGGCCGAGCGAATGCAGGACAAAACCTGGAGCAGGCGCAGCGCCTTCTGCGCCAATCACTAGATCGCAACGATCATCGCTAAGCGCATCCCAACTACCACTCAGTACTTCTTCACTGAGACGTATTTCAGTCTTAGGTTGAATGCGCTGAAAGTCTTCAATCAGCGCATAAATAGAGTCGCTGCTCAGTACGCTCTCAATGCAAATTCGTAGCACCACTTCCCAGCCGTCCGCGGCTTGACGGGCCTGCGCCGCCAGCTCTTGCGAGGCCTTGAGAATATGTCGACCTTGTTCGAGGACCAAGCGTCCAATTGCGGTTAACTCAGCTTTACGACGGCTGCGATCAAAGAGTTCCACGCCAAGATCTTCTTCGAGTTTATTGATCGTGTAAGAAACGGCGGATGGCACACGGTGCAACTCTTCTGCCGCAGCGGCAAAACTGTGACGGCGCTCGATCGCATCAAGAGTTTGCAAGGCATCTAAGGTGATAAGTAAAGTCATAGTTCAGTTTTTCTGATCATAAAGGTCAAAACGTTCCGTTATTATCTTCTTAGTCTTTGTACTATAGTGGTTACATCAAACAACATAACTGATTCTACTTGGAGAGAACATCATGAGCAAAGCTTTAATTCAGCGTGTACTGACAACAGCTTGAGCGGCTTGCTCATGCGCCTTAGTGCTGGGGTGATTTTTGCGGCGCATGGCGCGCAGAAGTTATTCGGTAGTTTTGGCGGCGGCGGTTTGGAAGGAACAGCGCAGTGGATGG
>Ga0209075_1003799_pt1 | contig 12349 bp, 10 predicted proteins | sample Stecom2011_FD_187523 | JGI IMG/M metagenome (GOLD analysis project Ga0209075, IMG submission 187523) | Agricultural soil microbial communities from Utah to study Nitrogen management - Steer compost 2011 (SPAdes) (version 2) | ecosystem: Environmental > Terrestrial > Soil > Agricultural land...
CAGCAAGACCCCGGAAGATGCGCGGCTGGTGGCCTACGTGCGGGAATTTGCCAAGCTACACCCGAAAGTGAAGGCAGACCGGAAAATCTCCCGCACGGATATTTTTGAAGTGCTGTTCGGCGATGACCAGGACGCCAAACAGCTTGCCCACAAGGCCTTCAACCATCATTACCGCAACCACTACGGCACGGTGAAAGCGTTCGAACCCCGTGTAAGGGATGTGCTGGAGGGATTGCACCGGCTGGGGATGCAGGTGGGGGTGATTACCAACCGGGACCGGGAGTTCTTCGAACACGAACTGGCAGCGGTGGAAGACACCGGCTGGACCCACCTGTTTGAGGTGGATGTGTGCGGAGACGACACTCCATTGCGCAAGCCGCACCCGGATCAGCTGTTACTGGCGGTACAGAAGCTGGATTACCCGCCGGACCCCAGCGTCTGGTACGTGGGAGACTCCACCACGGATGTGATTGCGGCTAAGCGGGCAGGGATGACGGCGGTATTCTTTAACGGCGCCCAATGGGACTTGCCCTGGCTGAACCGGATTTTTCCGGGTACCCACAAACACCCGGACAAACCGGATGTGGTGGTCAACGACTTCTCGGAGTTCTGGGCGCTGGTGCTGGCTTGTGAAGTGGGGCCGCCTTAATCGGTGGCAGTGCCGCTCTGCATTACCGACTCAATGGCCAGCCCGAGGGAGAGCACGCCTTCAAGACCGTTGTTTGGCTCTGTCAGGGGCAAGGGTACGCTGACGGTGACCTGGAACTGGCTGGTGGAGGCATCGTACCGGATGGGTGATATCCAGATGGGGGCTCGTTGAGCCAGTCCATGGTCGGTTTCAACTGCGATCTCCTGAAACTTGGCCTCGTCGCCTTGCCAGTAGTCTGAAGAAAGCTGGCTCATGGCCACGAGCGCCCCTTTGTTGTTGATCACCAGTACCTCAGTGACTAGCGGCGAGTGCGATGCCTGCCATTCGGCGAGCGTTTTTGATACCGGTAACTCGAGAATCTGGGCCGCCAGAGGGGTTAGTTTTCGGGGGGCAAGTGCCTGCCAGACGGTGTCCTGGGTCAGTATGTCGGTGTGGCTGTCGTAGTTCGGTCCCTGGTGAATGGCGCTTGAGAAATTAACCGATTGGGCGAGATCCTGAATCAGCCCTGAGGCAACCGTTGCAACCTGATTTCGTTCAACTTCCGAAAGCTGCAGGTGAGCGGTCATGCAATCCGGAAGGTGGCGATTGAATTGTGGCAACAACCCCGGGTGGTCGTTGTCAAAGCGGGCGTTGAGATAGAGGTGTAGTGGGGCGTAGCGCAGGAAGACGTGTTGTAGTGACTGCCCCAAAGCAGGCGTTTCCTGTTCCAGCGTGTTCATGACCCGCTGATCCATCAACGCCAGGTCAATCCGCTTACGCTTGAGCAGGGCGGGCAGTTGTGCCGCATTGGCCACGGCCACAAAGGGTTTAAGGCCCTGATTGGCAAGCCACATGGCCTCGTTGCTGCCACTGACAACACCAATTTTGGCCTGGCCTGGGTCTAGAGGAGTGGTGCCGGTATAGAACCAGTGCCACTTCTCTAGCGCCACCGGATCGCTCACGACGGCTTTTGATTCCGGATCCATGGAGCGGTCCACTGCGAAATAGCCGTCCACCAGGTTGCGTTCAAGTGAGTAGCGGGCACGATTTTGTGGAATCAGTCGAATGCTGACGCCTGCGCCAGCCCTTGCCATGGCGCAGCGAACAGTGTCCACAGTTTCGCCAGCGACCTGCGGGCCAGAAGGGCTGTTGGTAGCGTATTGGTAGGGTGGCGAATCAAACGTATAGAGACTGAACACCGGGTGCGCCGCCATGGCTGTTTTACAGGCGGCGATCAAGACGATTCCGGTTGTCAGCGCTCGAAAGTTCATCGAGTGATCCAGCAGTTACGTTGCAGAAAATACACAGGTTTTCAGAGCATAGCAGGCCTTGTGACACTTTGCTGTCAGGATTGTTTGCGAATACGCCTTACAGCTGGTCGAGGTTGTCGAGCAGCCAGTCCGCCCGGGCCAGAATGGCTTCCCGACGCTCGGGCGACTGCTTACCCCAATTGCGGTACATCATGGTCATCCGGGGGTTGCCGGAAAACGCCCCGTGATGGCGGTCGATAAAGTGCCAGTACAGCGAGTTCAGTGGGCAGGCCCGGTCACCAGTGGCATCCTGAACCCGGTAGTGACAGTTTTGGCAGTGGTCCGACATGCGCTGGATGTATTTTCCACTGGCCGCATAGGGCTTTGAGCCCAGGTAGCCGCCGTCAGCGTGCATCACCATTCCCAGGGTATTTGGCAGTTCAACCCAGTCAAAGGCATCGATGTAAACGGCCAGGTACCAGTCGCAGATCGCCTCCGGTTTTACCCCGGCAAGCAGGGCAAAGTTGCCCGTTACCATCAGTCGTTGAATGTGATGGGCATAAGCGTTTCGGGCGGTAGCGTCGATGGCTTTGTGCAGGCAGCGCATTCGGGTTTCACCGTTCCAGTAGAACCAGGGCAGGGGACGGGTGTTGCCAAGGCGGTTCTCCTTCGCGTAGCCAGGCATGTGCAGCCAGTAAATACCCCGTACAAATTCCCGCCATCCGATGACTTGGCGGATAAAGCCCTCCACGGCGTTCAGCGGTGCCCGGCCCGCATGCCAGGCCTGAACGACCGCGTCGCATACCTCTGTGGGGTTTAGCAACCCGGTGTTGATATAGGGAGAGAGCACCGAGTGGAAGAGCCAGTCTTCCTGTTCAGACAGCGCATCCTGATAGTCGCCAAAACAGGGCAGGGCGAAATCGATGAAATAGTCCAGCGCCTGACACGCCTGGTCTGATGTAACGGCAAAATGGAAATCATCGGTGGTGCCGAAATGCGTGGGGAAGTGGGTATTGACCAGATCGATGACGCCCCGGGTGATCCCGTCCGGTTCGACCCGGAAAGGTGCTGGCGCCGGAGGTTTTCCGGTCCATTTCTTACGGTTGTCGGCATCAAAGTTCCATTGGCCGCCTTCGGGTTGGCCGTCCGGCGTCATCAGCAGCCCGGTTTTTTTGCGCATTTCCCGGTAGAAGTACTCCATTCGCAAATGCTTGCGCCCTTCGGCCCAGTGGGCAAACGCTGGTTTGCTGCAAACAAAGCGAGTGTCTGGCCGGATCTCGACGGACACGCCCAAGACCTCGTGCCACCGGCTGATTTGCGCGTGTAGGCGCCATTCTCCGCACTCGGTAGTGATCAGTCTGTCCGGTTTGTGTTGCTGTGCCAGCCTGGCAACCACTTGCTCAAGCGTCTGGTCGGCATTTTCCGGATGGTAAGCCTGATAGTGCACCTGCCAGCCTTGCGCTTCGAGTCCCCGGGCGAAGTGGCGCATGGCACTGAAAATAAATACCAGTTTCTTTTTGTGATGGTTGGTGTAGCTGGCCTCATCCTGCACTTCGGCGAGTACCACCAGATCGCTGGCTTTGTCTGCATCTTCCAGCGCGGAAATCGCCTGGCTAAGCTGGTCGCCGAGAATAAGAATGAGGTTAGCCATCGGGCGCTCCGGTAAAAGTTTATCCTTTAGAGGTAGGCAGAATACGCCATGGGCGCAAGGGTGGTTCATTGGGTATGGTGGTACACTCTGATGATTCGTATCAACAGACGCCCGGGGCCGGTGGTGCATAATAGGCGCCGTCCAGCTTACCGCTTTTACCTGACGTTAGAGTTTTTACTATGGCTTCCAATACCGCAGCAGAAAGTAACCTGCCCGCCTTTATCTGGGATGAGGCGTTAATTCGCCGCTACGACCTGAGCGGCCCTCGCTATACCTCGTATCCCACGGCGGTGGAATTCACCCAAAATTATTCGATTGAAGACATGGTGAAAGCCGCCGGGCGCAGCAAGGCAGCGGGCGGTCCGATTTCACTGTATACCCACCTGCCGTTCTGTGCGCACCTTTGTTACTACTGTGCCTGCAACAAGGTGATCACCAAAAAGCGCGACAAGGCCATGCCCTATGTCGAGCGCGTCCTGAAAGAAGCCGCTATCCAATCCAGGCTATTTGGCGCTGACCGACCGGTAAAGCAGCTGCATTGGGGCGGCGGCACACCCACCTTCCTGCCAAAGGATGTGATGAAGCATCTGATGGACGGCTACGCGGACCTGTTCAACCTGGAGTCCGGAGATGACCGGGATTACAGCGTGGAAATTGACCCGAGGGAAGTGGATGAGGACACCCTGCCTACCCTGTGGGAGTTGGGCTTCAACCGCATCAGCCTGGGTGTTCAGGACGTCAATCCGCAAGTGCAGAAAGCGGTGAACCGCATTCAGCCCCGGGAGATGACGGAAGCCGTGCTGAACGAGGCCCGTCGCCTTGGATTCCGTTCCATCAACCTTGATCTGATTTACGGCCTGCCGCACCAGACCCCGGAAAGTTTCGCAGAAACCCTGGAATCGGTGATCGAGATGTCTCCCGACCGGCTCTCGGTATTCAGTTACGCGCATCTGCCGGATCGCTTCTATCCGCAAACCCGGATTCAGGCAGACACCCTTCCCAGTCCGCAGCAAAAGCTGACGATTTTACATAACACCATCAATCGCTTGCTGGATGCCGGCTACGAATACATTGGCATGGACCACTTTGCCAAGCCGGACGACAGCCTGGCGATCGCCCAACGCGAAGGCCGTCTGCACCGGAATTTTCAGGGTTACACCACCCATGCAGACTGTGACCTTGTATCGCTGGGTGTGTCGGCGATTGGCCAGACCGACGACGCCTATTTCCAGAACAACCACGACCTGCCGGCCTGGGAAGCGTCGATTGACGCCGGCCAGTTGGCGATTATCCGGGGCGTGGGGCTGAGCCGGGATGACCGCATCCGCCGTTGGGTTATTGGCCAGCTGATCTGCCAGTTCCGTCTCGATCGCAAACAGTTCGCCGATCAGTGGAATGAAGATTTCGATCGCTACTTTGCTGACGAACTGGGTCGCCTGAAGCCCATGATTCAGGATGAATTGATTGCGGATTCGGATGCGGTTCTGCAGGTTCAGCCGGCGGGGCGGCTTTTGATTCGAGCGATCTGCCAGATCTTTGATCTGTACCGCAAGGAAGGCGCCAGCCAGCGTTTCTCGCGGATTATCTGATGCATTCAGCTAGCGGGGCACTGAGCCCCGTTAGCTGACACGCCAGCTTTCGGGCGGTTGCCAGGTTGCCAGCCATTGCTCAACCTGTTCCGCCGGCATCGGGCGGCCAATGCCGAAACCCTGAGCGTTAACGCATCCGACGTTGATCAGCTCCCGCCCTTGCTCTTCGGTTTCCACGCCTTCCGCAATCACGCCAAAATCGAACGCATTGGCGAGCCCGATGATGCCCTTCACGATGGCCCGGTCGCCGGCGTCATCCAGCATGCCCCGAACAAAACTCTGGTCAATCTTGAGACTTTCGGCAGGCAGTCGCTTCAGGTAATCCAGCGCGGCATAGCCGGTTCCAAAATCATCCAGAGACGCACCCACTCCGAGTGCCCGGCACTTTCCAAGGATCTCGCCTGAAAGCTGAATGTCGTTGATGGCAGCGCTTTCGAGGATCTCAAGCTCAAGGTTGTGGGGGGCGAAGCCCGGGTGACGACGGATGTGCTTTTCCAGCTTTCGATCTGTGAAATGGCCGATTCAATGACCCAGTCGCCAATCATAATGGAAAATGGATGCTGTTCGATCCTTGGCAGAAACTCTCCGGGCGGCACTAAACCCCGTATGGGGTCCTGCCAGCGCAGCAAGGCTTCAAACCCCAGCACCTCACCGGTCACCATGTTGACTTTGGGTTGGTAGTGCAGCAGAAGCTCGTTGTTGGTGAGTGCATGCTCAAGCTTTTTTACCAGGTGCGTGAGCGCTGTCTGGTTGCGTGCTTTCTCAGGGTCAAACCAGGTCAGCCGTCCGCGGCCGTTTTGTTTGGCTTCGTGCAGCGCCTGTGTGGCATGGCGTATCAGGGTGTCAGCATTGCCGGTATCTTCCGGGAAATGCGAGGCTCCGATGCTGGTGCCAATCGAAACGGTTTGCCCGGAAAGCGTCACGGGCTTGGACAGTTCTTTCTGAATACGTTCGAGGATGCGTTTGACCTGGGGTAGCTCATCAATGGATTCAAGAACCATCAGGAACTCGTCGCCTCCGATGTGTCTTGAAGTATGTCTGCCGTCAGCCGGGCTTCGACCGCCTTCACGGCGGCTATTCGGTCTGACTGTAGGTTAAACCAGTGTTCAAGGGTGATGCTGCGCAGAAGCGGGGCTCTGTCCTTCGCCTTAAGCAACTGGTCACGAAACTCCGTGGCTCTGGAGTCAATGGCCAGGGTCTGGTAACCATCCGCCGGGTCGGTTTGCGTTCTGAATACGATCTGCGCACTGAGCTGGCGCCCGGAGAAAAACAGCAGCTGATGTAACTGCTACTCGGTAAGCTGCTGGGTGATTAAAGCCCGGGAGATGATGACCCGCTCTTGCCCGATGAGTTCTTTCAACCGATTGAGAATGAAATAGGCATTCAGTTTTCGGCCGATGTGGTTGAGATCTGTCTGCCCTGAAAGATGACTGATCTGCTCGTTAAAGACATCGACTTGTTGTGTGAAGTAGCTGCGAGCCTCTTCACCAGACATGCGAAGAGTGTCTATAGGCGTTCGAAAATCAGGCAGGCTGGCCAGCGTTTCCGTAATGGTCCGCAAATTCTGTTCAAAATATGAAGGTGATGCCAACTCTGCGGTTTGAGAAAGCTTTGTCTTGAGAATGGCAAGTTGCTGATCAGTGAATTGACGGGCATCTGTCATCTGCTGTTGATACAGGGCTCCCCGGCTTTCCAGGTAGATACTGCTGAATCCGCGCTCACGCTGTATCGCGCCGACCAGTATTCCAGCCTGAACGGCAAGATGGGTATCGAGCTCCAGTTGCTCGATGCTCTGGGTGGCCCGGTAGAGTTCCATTCCGTTGAAAACAGACATCCACACCACCGCGATAACCGGAAGTGTGAATGCCAGAAGGAATCTGAGAGCCAGTGGCAACTGGTCAAATTTTCTCAGCGTGGTTACGCAACATCGAGTTAGCGGTTTCAATCTCGGTACATCAGCATCAGGCTTGGTCGCTTACCTTGAACTCGTTGGCCAGATCCTGCAGTTGGCGGGCAAGCCGCGCTTGCTCCTGGGTCACCTGGGTGATTTCCTGGGAGCCTGTCAGGGTCAGAATGGCAGCTTCGCTAACCGATTCCATGTTGCCAGCCAGTTCACGGGTGACCGCTACCTGTTCTTCCGACGCTGTGGCAATTTGCGTGGCCATATCGGAAATGCTGTTCACGTCCGTGAGAATATCCGCGAAGGTCTTTTCCATCTCGGATGCCTGCTCGCTCGTTTCATGGGCCAGTTTGTGGCTGGCAATGATCGAGCGGCTGGCGTTATCTGTCATGTTCTTGAAGCCATTAATAATGTCTTCAATCTGGGTGGTCGACTCGTGGGTCTGGCGAGCCAGAGTGCGCACTTCGTCTGCCACAACGGCAAAGCCCCGGCCATGTTCGCCTGCACGGGCAGCCTCAATCGCCGCGTTAAGAGCCAGCAGGTTGGTCTGGTCCGCCACTTTGCGGATCACATCCACCACATCACTGATGGTGGTGCTGCGTTCTTCCAGTTCCTCGATGACCTGATTCACTTCCTGAACGGATTCGGCCAGGGAGCGGATTCGGGTCACACTGTCGTGCAGGACCTTTTCGCCGGTCTGGCTTTTTTCCATGGCGCGATTGGACGCATCAGCCACCTGTTGGGTGTTCTGGGAAATCTCTTCGGACGTTGCCGACATTTCCTCAGTTGCCGCTGCCACCTGTTCGATCTGCTGCTGCTGGCTCCGGACCTGGTTGGAGTTCTGGCCAGCGGTCGAGCTGGTTTCCTCAGTAGCCGTGGCCAGTTGAACGCTGGCTTTGTCAATTTGCAGCAGTGCATCGCTGAAACGTGCGAACAGGTCGTTGATGGCGCGCGCAATAGTACCGGTTTCGTCGTTGCTGGTCACCGGGACTTTATGGGTAAGGTCTTTATTGTCCATGGCAAAGCGAACGCCGGAGAGCAGCTGATGCACTTGCTTGTGGATTGCATGGATGATGATCATCATCAAAAGGATGACCACCAGCACCGCGCCGGCGGCATTGGCTGAGGCCACGATGAGGTTGGTTCTGGCGGCCGATACAGAATCCTGGGCCAGAACCTCAACGTGTGTCAGGCTTTGGTTGCGGATGGAGTTGATGGTGTCAATGCGAGCAGTTGTAGCGTTAAACCAGTCGGTGGCGTCCAGGGCGTACATGCCCGAGGGGCTGCTCAACAGTGTTTCCCGTTGGGCCAGAAGGTTGCGGTGCTCCGCCGTTGCCCCAAAGCCTTCCAGCTGATTACGAAGTTCGGAGCCCGAGGCCATCATGGCTGTTGCGGTACGAAGGTACGAGTCCTGTTGCCCGGCAAGCGCGGTAGTGCGGCCGGTCAGGCTCAGGTCAAAGTCGCCGCTGCGGATCAGGCCAGCGCCGGCGGCTCGCTCCCGACCTGCCATTTCGGCAGCCTGTGCCAGCGCGAAGTATGCGTTGATCTGGCGGGCGAGCTCTGGGTCAGTGGCGCGGCGTACCAGCAGGGGAACCCGATTGACCACTTCCATGATCAGTTTGGTGTACTGCGTAGCGGAGTCGGCTCCATTCAAGCTGCGATTGTCGACCTCCGACCGGAGTTTTGACAGGCTGCTGATTTGCTGTTCAAAGCGGGAGAGGCTTGATGCGATAGCGCTGTCAAACTCAGCGTCTGCCATCAAAGTGTCGAGTCCATCCCGATAGCTGCGCAGGCGATCATCGGTTTGTGAGCGCTGGGTGTCCAGGGTGCGTTTAGCCTGTTGTTCTTCGTTGGAACCGGCAGCACTCGACAGCACAATGGCCGAACGGCCACGCTCTCTCTGCAGTGCCTCTATTACCGGATCACCCAGTTTGGCCAGGCTGACCATGTCCTGAAGCTGCCGTGTGTTGGCGAGGTCTTCGGCATTGCGGGTAATGCTTGTGCCAGCGAAGAATACGATGACGAGTAACGCTGGCAGAACGAGGGTAATGAGCTTGCCCCGCATTGAAAGGTTGTTGATGAGGTTCATGGCCAGATCCTTGCTGATAACAGTTGGTTAATTCTGGACAAGCCTGCGACACATCGCTACTCGCCAAAAGGGCTATTTCAGAGGTAGCTAATACGTTTTCACCTTATGTTTCATCGTGTTAACGATCTGTTTTCAGAGAACTTTAGCCGCCTATCGGTTTCTTCGTATGAGTACTCATAAAGGGGTATAAGGGTGTTCTGAAACCTGTGATTCCGCTGACAAAGGTCAAGGTGGTCAAGGGCTTGAGGCGGTATGGTGCTGCAAGATTTTCAGCGGAGATAACCATGGAACTTGTCTGCCCTGCCGGTAGCCTGCCCGCTCTCAAAACCGCCGTAGACAACGGTGCAGACGCGGTGTACTTCGGCTTTCGGGATAGCACCAACGCCCGGCAGTTTGCCGGTTTGAACTTCAACGACAAGCGTGCCGCCGAAGGTATTGAGTACGCTCACTCAAAAAATAGCAGAGTATTCTGTGCTATCAACACTTACCCCCAACCGGATGGCTGGGAGCAGTGGAAGGGGGCCGTTGATCGCGCTGCCGGCATGGGCGTAGACGCCATCATTCTGGCTGATATGGGCTTGCTGGATTATGCCGCCAATCGATACCCCCATATCCCCAGGCACCTTTCGGTACAGGGTTCTGCCACCAGCTACGAGGCCTTGTCTTTCTATAAGGACAACTTCGATATTCGCCGTGCGGTGCTGCCCCGGGTGCTGTCGCTTGATCAGGTCAGGGGCGTGGCAAAACACAGCCCGGTAGAGCTGGAGGTGTTCGCCTTCGGCAGTCTTTGCATCATGGCGGAAGGGCGGTGCTATTTATCCTCCTATCTGACCGATGAATCTCCAAATACCCGGGGTGCCTGTTCTCCCGCAAAGGCTGTGCGCTGGCAGGAAACACCGCAGGGACTGGAGTCGCGCCTGAATGACGTGCTGATTGACCGGTACGGCCCCGGTGAATCCGCCGGGTACCCCACCCTGTGCAAAGGCCGCTTCGAGGTTGAGGGCAGCGTTTACCACGCCATCGAAGAGCCGGTCAGCCTGAACACCATGGATCTTTTGCCGGAATTGCAGGAGCTGGGTATCAGCGCAGTAAAAATTGAAGGCCGGCAGCGCAGCCCGGCCTACATTGCCGATGTCGCCCGCACCTGGCGCCAGGCACTGGACGAACTGGGCGCTCACCCCGGATCGTTTCAGGTTGAGCCCGAGTGGCGCAATACCCTGTCCGGTCTTTCCGAAGGCGGCCTGACCACCATCGGCGCCTACCATCGCAAGTGGAAATAAGGTTCTGCGATCATGATGAAGCTATCCCTGGGCCCGATCCTCTGGTTCTGGTCCAAGCAGAGTGTTTTCGATTTTTACGCCAAAGCCGCTGAATGGCCGGTTGAGACCATCTACCTGGGGGAGGTTGTTTGCTCCCGCCGGCGTGAGCTGAAACCCGATGACTGGCTCGAGCTGGCCCGGGACCTGAAGGCCTGTGGCAAAAATGTGGTGCTTTCCACCCTGACCTTGATTGAATCCGAAGCGGATCTTCGGCGCCTTCGCCGTTTCTGTGAGCAGGATGAATTTCTGGTAGAGGCTAACGACCAGAGCGCCCTGCAGGTGGCGATTCGTAACAAGATTCCGTTTATCACCGGCCCGTCCATGAACATCTACAACGTGGCCACCCTGAAAATCCTGGCCAGGCAGGGCTTGCAGGGCTGGAACCTGCCGGTGGAATTGGGCAAGGAAACCCTGGAGCAGTTAATCAGCGAGCTGAAGGCTGAAGGCCTGGACCTGCCTGCCGAAGTGTTCTCCTGGGGCTTCCTGCCGCTGGCCTGGTCGTCCCGCTGCTTCACTGCCCGCCATTACAACCTGCCCAAGGACAACTGCGAGTTCCGTTGCCTGGAACATCCGGATGGCATGGAGCTGCGCTCCCGGGAAAGCCAGGAACTGTTCCGGCTGAACGGTATTTCCACCTTGTCGGGAGCCCGCTATGACTTGATGCGGGAGCTGCCGGATATGGAACGAATGGGTGTATCCACGATTCGGTTAAGCCCTGAGCACCAGGGTATGGATGAAGTGGTCAAACGATTTGACCAGGTGCGCCGGGGCGAATCACCAGATACCGACCCGTTGCAGCTGGTAGAGGCACCACCCTGCGACGGCTACTGGTATGGCAGGCCGGGCATGGACCAGGTCAGGTCCTGAAACTGGCCTGAAAAGTGGACAGGGCAGGGCGGTCACCCTAAATTGCAGTAAGCGATGTGATTGCCCTGACTAATATTCACTGAACAGGCCCGTGCCGATGAGTTTTTTTGATACCCCCAAAGACAACCGCACCTCGGTTGCACTCAAAGACACCGAAAAGTCCCTGCTCGACGCGGCCAGCCGCATTTTGTCGGCGCAAATCACTGCCGGTCAGATCTCTGACGCTGTGACGATCGATGATATGAAGAGTGCGGTCATCACCGCCATCAAGATGGCGAAAATGATCGACCGAATGGTGCAGGCAGATAATGAGCTTTGACATCGGAGCTCATGCTGGCTTGTCCGCCCAAATATAGCCCTGCTTCATCACAGTAGGGCTTTTCTCGCTCTGCAAGGTGATTATCTTTTGCGATATGGCTCAGGCTATATGTGAATCCTGAGTAAAGTGGGTGTCGATTGAGGGGCGTCAAGTACGGGCAAAAGGTTAGAGAGTAGTTTGCTATTATTGCAAGGGTTGCTCAGGGAGTTCGTCATGGCACGAGTAGGATTGTTTTTCTGGGGCTTGATGGCGTTGGTCTCTGGTGTTTGGCTGATGTCAGATACCCTATGGGTCAGCCCGTTTGCGTATTTCCCTTTTCGCAAAGTCTTTGTGCAGTATTCCGGCATCCTGGCGGTGGTCATGATGGCAGTGGCCCTGGTGCTGGCGCTGCGGCTGCGGGTTCTGGAACGTTGGGTTGGTGGCCTGGACAAGGTGTACCGGCTACACAAATGGCTGGGGATTGGCTCGCTGGTGCTGGCCACGCTGCACTGGTGGTGGGCGCAGGGAACCAAGTGGATGGTGGGCTGGGGCTGGCTGGAAAAGCCGGTCGGAAAAGGGGCAGGGCAGCAACTCACTGGCCTTGAAGCCTGGTTCCGCGGCCAAAGGGGGTTGGCAGAAACTTTGGGCGAGTGGGCCTTCTATGCGGCTGCCGTGCTGATTGTGCTGGCGCTGGTAAAGGCCTTTCCCTATCACCTGTTCCGTAAAACCCACAAATTGCTGGCGGTGGTTTTCCTGCC
>Ga0209075_1003800_pt1 | contig 12345 bp, 10 predicted proteins | sample Stecom2011_FD_187523 | JGI IMG/M metagenome (GOLD analysis project Ga0209075, IMG submission 187523) | Agricultural soil microbial communities from Utah to study Nitrogen management - Steer compost 2011 (SPAdes) (version 2) | ecosystem: Environmental > Terrestrial > Soil > Agricultural land...
AAAAAAAAAAAAAAAAAAAAAAATTCTTACTTTAGTTGGCACTGTTATTATTATAGTTTAAGACTAAGTAATAACTTTATCATTATTAACGTACAGATATAAATAAAACAATAGTTTATATATAAAAAATATATAATGAATTTAACCTTAGTACTTTTTTTAATCGGGATATTAGGTTTCGTTTTAAATAGAAAAAATATAATATTAATGCTTATCTCTATAGAGATAATGCTTCTATCTATTACATTTTTAATATTGGTAAGTTCACTTAGCTTTGATGATATATTAGGCCAAACTTATGCTATATATATAATAGCGATTGCGGGTGCAGAGTCTGCGATAGGTTTAGGTATTCTAGTTGCTTTTTATAGATTAAGAGGAAGTATTGCAATAGAGTATAAATAATGTATTTAGCAATAATAACTTTACCATTGTTAGGGTCAATAGTTGCCGGATTTTTCGGTAGAAAAGTCGGAGTTAGCGGAGCGCAATTGATAACATGTTCATGTGTAATTTTAACAACAATATTAGCAACAGTTGCCTTTTTTGAAGTAGGTTTAAATAACATACCTGTGTCTATAAATATTTTCAGGTGAATAGATAGTGAATCACTAAATGTACTATGAGGTTTTCAATTTGATAGTTTAACAGTATCTATGTTGATACCTGTTTTAATTGTTTCTTCTTTAGTACATATATATTCTATAGGATACATGAGCCATGACCCTCATAATCAAAGATTTTTTAGCTATCTTAGTTTATTTACATTTATGATGGTAATACTAGTTACAGCTAATAATTTTTTATTAATGTTTGTAGGGTGAGAGGGTGTAGGTATCTGTTCATATTTGTTAGTTAGTTTTTGATTCACTAGAATCGCAGCAAATCAAAGCTCTCTGTCAGCTCTTATAACTAATAGAGTGGGGGATTGCTTTTTTATGGTAGGTATGTTTGCTATACTATGATCTTTTGGTAACATAGATTATAGTACTGTTTTCTCATTAGCTCCTTTTGTTAATGAAAATATTGTTACAATTATAGGTATATGCTTATTAATTGGAGCTATGGCTAAAAGTTCTCAAGTAGGGTTACACGTATGATTACCTATGGCTATGGAAGGTCCAACACCTGTAAGTGCTTTAATTCACGCCGCTACTATGGTTACGGCTGGTGTATATTTACTTATGCGTACAAGTCCTTTAATAGAGTATAGTTCAACCGTTTTAATATTATGTTTATGATTAGGTGCTATAACTACTGTTTTTAGTAGTCTAATTGGTCTATTCCAACAAGATATTAAAAAAGTTATTGCATACAGTACTATGAGTCAATTAGGTATGATGGTTATTGCAGTAGGTTTATCTTCGTATAACATTGCTTTATTCCATTTAGTTAATCATGCTTTCTATAAAGCACTTTTATTTTTAGGTGCGGGAGCTGTAATACATGCTGTATCCGATAATCAGGATTTTAGAAAATACGGGGGATTAAGAGCATTCTTGCCTTTAACTTATTCTGTTATGTTAATAGCTAGTCTTAGCTTAGTTGCATTCCCTTTTATGACAGGGTTTTATAGTAAAGATTTTATTTTAGAATCTGCATATGGACAATTCTATTTTAGTAGTACAGTAGTTTATTTTATTGCTACTATAGGGGCAATGTTTACTACTTTATATTCAGTTAAAGTTTTATATTTAACTTTCTTAACTAACCCTAATGGGCCTTTAACTAGTTATAAACATGCACACGAAGGAGATATCTTTATGAGTTTACCTTTAATTATTTTAGCTATTTTTTCTATATTCTTTGGTTATATAGCTAAAGATCTTTTTATAGGATTAGGTTCAGGATTCTTTATGGATAATAGTTTATTTATACACCCTATGCATGAAACTATGTTAGATACAGAATTTGCTGTACCTGTTTTATTTAAATTATTACCTTTAGTGTTTACTGTTTCACTTAGTTTTTTTGCTATTGTTTTATCTGAATTTTTCCCTTTAAGTTTAATTAATTTTAAATTAACTAGATTAGGTTACAATATTTTTAGTTTCTTTAATCAACGTTTTTTTATTGAACTTTTATATAATAAATATATAACAGGACTTGTTTTAAAATTAGGAGGTCAAACTACGAAGGTTTTAGATAGAGGTAGTGTAGAATTAATAGGGCCTTATGGTTTAGAAAAAGGATTAGTAGCTTTAAGTAGAAATATAGCTAGTTTAGATACAGGTGTTATTACAAGTTATGCATTATACATTTTAATTGGACTTATCTTTTATGTGTTAATTCCTTATTTATCTATGTTTGATGGTAGTTTACTTATATTAATCTTGTTACCTTTATTGGGTGCGCGTAGCACTAGTGCTAGTGCCTAGCAACAAATTAAAACATTAATGTTTTAATCTAAATGCTGTTATACTTTCATTTAATTTGCTTTACTTTTACCTTTGTTCGATAAATATCTTGATTAAAGTTTTAGTTAAATCTAAGATTAAAAGTTAAATATTAACGGTTAAGTATAAATAATATAATATATTACAAAAATTATTTTTTTTTTAATATACTAACGCGGAGTGGTGTAATAATAACACAGCTAATTAAAAAGCAGATAAAGGTGTAAATCTTTTTTTCGCACTATAATATCAAAGTCGTTTAATATATTTACCTGTTTTAATTATGTTTTTAACAATTTATTTTTTAATTGCATGAATATACTGCTAACTTTAACATTCTAAACCTGTGTCTTAGTTTTTAAGGTTTAGTTAGAATTACTATAGATTTTCTCTGTAGTGCTAATGGAGTTACTAACCCTAACCCTAATGGTAGCGAGGTACCAGATACCAGCTACCACTGATATTTATCTTTTAGTTCTTACTTTTAAATTTAAATACCATTTGTTTTGTATCACCTATACGAACTACGTACTAGGTACTATGGTTGTTTAAAAGACTAATTGATACATATTTATATATATATATATATATAGTTTTTAATTATATTTTAAACTATAGAGATGTTGCAGATGATTCTGCTTTTAGATTGTATATTTGAAATAAGAGGGGTTTGATTCTTCCGCATCTAAATTTATATATAATTATATGATTTAAATAATTTATATATTTAAATATTACATTGTTTAAATTAAACTATTAGAGCTTTATCCCTGTTTAATTAGATTAACGTTTAAATAGTATTAGTACTAGTACCACAATTTTTTTTACTTCATTTCTAAAAAGAAAGTCTTTTTAATAATATATACAGATAATGAGAATTTTTAAAAATCATCCTTTATTAAAATTGGTTAATTCATATTTAATAGATTCACCACAACCTAGTAATCTTAGTTACCTGTGAAATTTTGGTTCTTTATTAGCCGTTTGTTTAATAATACAAATAGTAACAGGAGTTACATTAGCCATGCATTATAACCCTAGCGTGTTAGAAGCTTTTAATTCAGTAGAACATATTATGCGTGATGTTAATAATGGTTGATTAATACGTTACTTACACGCTAACACAGCTTCACTTTTCTTCTTTTTAGTGTACCTACACATAGGAAGAGGTTTATACTATGGGTCTTACAGAGCCCCTAGAACATTAGTTTGAGTAATAGGTGTAATTATATTTATCTTAATGATGGCTACAGGATTCCTGGGTTATGTTTTACCATATGGTCAAATGTCATTGTGAGGTGCGACTGTTATTACAAATCTTATGAGTGCTATACCTTGAGTTGGACAAGATATAGTTGAATTTATTTGAGGTGGTTTTTCTGTTAATAACGCTACTTTAAACAGATTCTTTGCTTTACATTTTGTTTTACCTTTTATTTTAGCTGCTTTAGCTTTAATGCACTTAATTGCTTTACATGATAGTGCAGGATCTGGTAACCCTTTAGGTGTTTCAGGTAATTTTGATAGATTAGCATTTGCTCCTTACTTTTTATTTAAAGACTTAATAACTATATTTATCTTTATATTTGTATTAAGTATATTTGTATTCTTTATGCCTAACGTATTAGGAGATAGTGAAAACTATGTTGTTGCAAACCCTATGCAAACTCCTCCTGCTATAGTTCCTGAATGATACTTATTACCTTTCTATGCTATATTAAGATCTATACCTAATAAATTATTAGGAGTTATTGCTATGTTTAGTGCTATTTTCATATTATTAGCTATGCCATATACTGATTTAAGTAGATCTAGAGGTATACAATTTAGACCTTTAAGTAAAATAGCTTTTTATGTGTTTATAGGTAATTTCTTAATACTAATGGTATTAGGTGCTAAACACGTTGAATCACCATTTATAGAGCTTGGACAAATAAGTACTGTTATTTACTTTGCACACTTTTTAATTATAGTACCTCTAGTTAGTTTATTAGAAAATACAATAATGGAATTGAGAAGTGTAGATTCTAATAAATAACATTTAGAATAAAATACAGTTAAGCCCAGTATAGTGACTATATTGTACATTAAGCTGAGCTTAAATATATTTACACCCCTAAATGTAAATACTTTAGGTTAAACTTATAGTGCAAAAGAGGGTACCTATTAATATACACAACTTAAATAGTATGTGTATAAAAGAATTAGCTTAAAAGGCAAAGCAATACTAAAAAAATAGTTATATAGGTGTTCAATTCACTTATTCTTTTATATTTATTAATATCCATTAACAGCTATAATAAAAAATTTAACTTAAGCCAAGATTAGTAGTCTAGGTTCTAAGAGAAACAACAAGTATTTTCTTTAGACTGGTAAGTAACTGGGGTATGTTGCAAATGGTTTTGCGTTTGGATTGCAGATCTGAAATAAGGGGTTCGATTCTTCCATATCTCTATGATTAAAGCTAAAATTAATAGGCTGGCTTTTAAAGGCTATTAAATTTTTTAGTTGTTTGATACTTTATTAACAAAGGTTTCCTTAGTATAACAAAAAATAAATATAAATAAAATGATACAAGCAGCAAAAATTATAGGTACAGGTTTAGCCACTACAGGTTTAATAGGAGCGGGAGTAGGAATTGGAGTAGTATTCGGTGCACTTATCTTAGGTGTTGCTAGAAACCCATCACTTAGAGGTCAATTATTCTCATACGCTATCTTAGGATTTGCATTCTCTGAAGCTACAGGATTATTTGCACTTATGATGGCTTTCTTATTATTATATGTTGCATAATTATATTATGTTTGCATAAACTTAAATTATATTAAGATAATTAATTTAAAAAATATTTCACCAACTATTAGCTCAATGGTAGAGCAAGATACTTTTTAATATCTGGATCTAAGTTCGAGTCTTAGATAAGAGAACTAGTTAATTTAATTATATATTGTAATATTATATTCGTTCAGGTATATTAGCGCGTTGGTATGTACTACGTACGGAGCGCCATATAGGTATAGCTTAAGGCTTATCTATTTTTTTTTCATCTTACTTTCTTATATAATTATAAAAATTTTGTTACTTTATATTATATTAAGTCTTATTATAAATTATTAGTAACAAAATTAAAAATAAAAAAAATAAATGATATACTTACCCACTTTAATTTCTATATTGGAGGTTTTATTAGTTACTGTCCCTGTATTATTAACTGTAGCTTACTTAACCGTAGCTGAAAGAAAAGCATTAGCTAGTATGCAAAGAAGACTAGGACCCAACACAGTTGGTTATTATGGTTTATTACAAGCATTTGCTGATGCTTTAAAATTATTATTAAAAGAATATGTTTCACCTACACAAGCTAATTTTATATTATTTTTCCTTGGTCCGATTATAACTTTAATTTTTGCATTATTAGGTTATGCTGTTGTACCTTATGGGCCGGGTTTAGCTATAAGTGACTTAAATTTAGGTATACTGTATATGTTAGCTGTTTCATCTTTATCTACATATGGTATATTATTAGCGGGATGAAGTGCAAATAGTAAATATGCTTTTTTAGGTTCACTTAGAAGTACAGCCCAGTTAATAAGTTATGAGCTTATTTTAACTTCTGCAATACTTATAGTAGTTATGTTAACAGGTAGCTTAAATCTTACTGTTAATGTAGAAGCTCAAAGAGCTGTTTGATTTATAATACCTTTATTTCCTATATTCATAATATTCTTAATAGGATCGATAGCAGAAACTAATAGAGCTCCTTTCGATTTAGCTGAGGCTGAATCTGAACTTGTTAGTGGATTTATGACAGAACATGCTGCTGTTGTATTTGTGTTTTTCTTTTTAGCCGAATACGGTAGTATTGTTTTAATTTGCATTTTAACTAGTATATTGTTTTTAGGTGGATACTTGTATGATGTTTTACCTTTTTCTTTATTTAGTTTATTCCAATATGCTAATTTTGATTCCTATATAGAAGAAACTTTATCTTCTAGCTCTGACTATAACCCTTTAACTGAAGGATTATTTTATGGTTTAAGTTTAGGATTAAAAAGTTGTTTTATGACTTTTGTATTTATATGGGCTAGAGCTTCTTTCCCTAGAATACGTTTTGATCAATTAATGTCATTCTGTTGAATAGTATTATTACCTATTGTTATTGCTTTTGTAGTATTAGTTCCTTGTATACTATATAGTTTTGAAATAATACCAAGTAATATTGCTTTACTTTAATTTTAAATTAAAGTTATTCTCATTAGCTCAATGGTAGAGCAAGATACTTCTAATATCTTGATCTAAGTTCGAATCTTAGATGAGAGAAGAATCAGGTCCCCTAGTAATTTATAGGGTCTAGATCTGAATATGAATAAGAACATAAAAAAAATCTTTCAGTATATAATCAAAAACAAAAAAACAAAAAAAAAATGGTTCATTTTAATGGTTTAAGAGAAATAACTAGTCCCCTTGATCAATTTGAAATAAGAAACCTTTTAAGTCTTGAAGCTCCTATATTGGGTGATATGAACATATCTCTTACAAACATAGGATTATACTTATCGGTATCTCTTTTTATAGTTTTAACTACTAGTGTTTTAGCTACTAACTACAATAAAGTTATAAGTAATAGCTGATCAATTAGCCAAGAATCACTGTATGCAACAATACACAGTATTGTAACTAACCAAATTAATGCAACTAAAGGTCAATTATATTTCCCTTTTATATATGCATTATTTTTATTTATTTTAATAAATAATTTAATAGGTTTAGTGCCATACAGTTTTGCATCAACTAGCCATTTTATATTAGCATTTGCTCTTAGCTTTACTGTGGTTTTAGGTGCAACAATATTAGGGTTCCAGAAACATGGATTAGAGTTTTTCTCTTTATTAGTTCCAGCTGGTTGTCCTTTAGCTTTATTACCTTTATTAGTTTTAATTGAATTTATTTCTTACTTAGCTAGAAATGTATCTTTAGGACTTAGATTAGCAGCTAACATATTAAGTGGACATATGTTATTAAATATCTTAGCAGGTTTTACATATAATATAATGACTTCAGGATTCATATTCTTCTTTTTAGGATTAATGCCTTTAGCTTTCATTATTGCTTTCTGTGGTCTTGAGTTAGGTATTGCCTTTATACAAGCCCAAGTGTTTGTAGTATTAACAAGTGGTTATATTAAAGATGGATTAGATTTACATTAAGAGGTATAATACCTTAATACAACATAATAGTACCTAGATATGTTTAAATTTATATGTATAAACATATTTGTTATTTTTTAATATAGTTTCTTAATTATATTATATATGTTGTAATATAGCCACAGGGTAAAGAAGTAGAGATATATATTAAGATCTTAATATATATTGAGGAAAGTCCGTTGTCTTATTAAACATATACACATTTAAATAAGTGTAAAAGTGAAAACTTATGGTATTGTTCAGAAAAAATATTTTTTTATTTATACATCTTTTGTATATGAAATACAAATAAGTGATCTATATTGTTTATTTGTAGTCTAACATTAAAACACAAGCCTATGATTAAGACTTAGTTTAGAGAATAACTTAACGCAATACGGCTTAACTTTACCCTGTTTATCTTATGTATTGTCTCCAGAATAACTAAGCCCTTTTCTTCAATTTAAATTTTAAATTAAAGATATAGCCTTATTAGCTCAATTGGCAGAGCAAGATATTTGTAATATCTGGTCTAAGTTCAAATCTTAGGTAAGGACCCCTTATAATAAGAGATTGGTTTAAAATATTTAGTTTATATTTTAAAATATCTATTAATTATTATTATCTTATGTTAAATACATATTAGTAGTGTATTTATACTTATTATAGTAGGTAAATAGCTACTTAATCTGAAAAGGATGAGTAAGTGTTTCCTTCTATTCTATATATAAATATCCTATAAGTGTTACACTTAAAAAAAATTAATTATAATATTTATTTGAGTTTGATGATGGCTCTGAATGAACGCTGTCCAAATGCTTGACACATGCTAATCGTACGTTTAATCTAATAGAGAATCCACAGGAGCCTGTGTTCTTTATTTAATTAAAAGTGGTGTACAGGTGAGTATATGATATTTTGGCTGCCTTAGAGTAAGGTAAAATAAATACCTTATATAAAAAGGAAGTAACTTTCCGCTTTAAGATGACAATTAATATCTCGGATAGGTAGTAGTTAAGGTAATGACTTAACTAGCCTTAAATTCCGTAATCGAGGCTGAGAGGTCCATCGATCACATTGGGTCTGAAAAAACCCCAATACGTATAGTACAGCAGTGAGGAATATTGGTCAATAGCCTAACGGCTGAACCAGCAACTTGGAGGAATGTAAAGCTTCGGCTTGTTAAACCTAATATTAAAAGGTAAACATCGACTCAGTCGAATAAAGTTCTAGGTAAAATACTGATTATGACAATTTTTTATCTATTTGTCTTGACCAAATTACGTGCCAGCAGTCGCGGTAATACGTAAAAGACTAGTGTTATTCATCTTTAATAGGTTTAAAGGGTACCTAGACGGTATTATTAGCCCTAATAGGGTACGATTTTACTAGAGTTTTATATGAGAAGGAAGTATTTATGGAGGAGAGATAAAATTTCATTATACCTTAAAGACTGGTAAGGGCGAAAGCAACCTTCTATCTAATAACTGACGTTGAGGGACGAAGGCCTGGGTAGCAAACAGGATTAGATACCCTAGTAGTCCAGGCAGAGAATTATGAATGTCATATGCTAGATTAATTTGGCATATAAATGAAAGTGTAAGCATTCCACCTTAAGAGTAATGCGGCAACGCAGGAACTGAAATCATTAGGCCGTTTCTGAAACCAGTAGTGAAGTATGTTATTTAATTCGACATTCCACGAAAAACCTTACCACAATTTGCATATGTTTTTAAGCTTAATTGCATAAAGATAATACAAGCGTTGCACGGCTGTCTTCAGTTAATGTCGTGAGATTTTGGTTAGTTCCATAAAATTAACGTAAACCCTTGCTTTATTTTTAAATAATATTTTATAAAGTAGTTCGCCATTATATTGGTTGATATATGGGACCAAGACAAGTCATCATGGCCTTAATATTGTGGGCTATAGACGTGCCACATAGTCCTATACAAAGAGATGCGAAGGTGTGAATCTGAGCTAATCTTAAAAGTAGGATATAATACGGATTGTAGTCTGTAACTCGACTACATGAAGAAGGAATTACTAGTAATCGTGAATCACCATGTCACGGTGAATTTAATCTCAGATAGGTACTTACTACTCGTCGCGCGCTGAAAGAAGTATGTGCAATAAGTTTGGTGAGCTACTCCTTTTTAATTAAGATAATAAGTTCTTTTTCATTGGTTCAGTTCATTTTCGTATGTGTGACTTCGATTGGTGTTAAGTCGAAATACGGTTCGTGTAGTGGAAATTGCACGGGACTAATTAAAGTAAACAATAAACTGTATATATATATATTATATATACAAAAGGAAGGTTCCGTTTGTTGGTATGACGGGTTGAGCTGTAAACTCAATAGCCTTTTGCTGTCGAAGGTTCAATTCCTTTTCTTCCTAAATTTTGCTTATTTTAAAGAATAAAAATATGCGGATTGATGTAATAGTAACATAATTGACTCATGATCAGTATATATTGGTGCAACTCCTTTGTCCGCACTTAATAATTTTATAATTTCTAGAGCCTTTATAGCTCAATGGTAGAGCATAATACTGTTAATATTGTGGTTAGATGTTCGATTCATCTTAAGGGCTATATGTATGTGTATTTAATTATTATATGTGTGTTAGCTTAATAGGTAGAGCAATGTGCTACGGACACATCGGTACAGGTTCGAGTCTTGTATATGCTGTTTGTCTTCTTAATTCCCCTTATTTACTCACCGTACTTTTCTTTTTAAAGTACTTATATAAAAATTTTCTGACTGAAAATTATAGGAGATTAAAAATTTTATAAAATTTATGGATTCACTTTTTATTTTAAATGAGACCTTTACTAACGGTTTCCAAACTGGCGTATTGGATATTATATCTTTGGTTTGTGTTTTGTGCGGTATATTGGTTATTGTAAGTAAGAATCCGATAGTTTCCGTTTTATTTCTAATAGGATTGTTTTTAAGTATAGCTTGTTATCTGATAATTCTGGGTATGAATTTTATAGGGATATCTTACCTATTGGTTTATGTAGGAGCTGTTTCTATATTATTCCTTTTTATACTTATGTTAATAAATGTTAGAATAAGTGAATTATTAAATGAAACTAGTAATAGTATTCCATTAGCTATACTTATAATTTTAGCTTTTGATTACCCTGTTTATAAAATACTACCGTATAGTATTAGTTTATATATACAAGATACTCTTAATGGAACATGATATAATAACTATAACTATACAATCAACAAACTATCTTCTATTAAGGATATTTCGCCTAATAATAGTGAAATAAGTTATGTTACAAGTAAAATCTGGGACGGAAATTTATCTGAAACTAGCCACATAACTACTATAGGAAACATTTTATATTCTAGTCATAGCATATGATTAATAATAACTTCTATTATATTATTATTAGCTATGGTAGGTGCAATTGTTATAACAATAAAACAAAAAAACTAATTTAATGTTAAATTATATATAAAAAAAGAGGGATTAGCTCAACTGGTAGAGCAACCGTTTTACACACGGTAGGTTAAGTGTTCAAATCACTTATCCCTTAGGAAGAGGTATATACAATCTTGTTCATTGTATTTTATACAATAATGTGTAAACTCACTCACACATTATTGTTAAGATAATAAATTCCTCCAATATTATAAGTCAAACTAACAACTATTATCAGTTTAAGTAAAATCAAGAATAAAATGACAAACATTATTAGAAGTCAGTTTCAAGCACATCCTTTCCATCTTGTTTCACCATCGCCTTGACCAGTCTTCACATGTATTGCTCTATTTAATCTAACAACTAGTGGTGTATTAACTATGCACGGGTTTAATAACGCAGGATTCTATTTAGCTAGTGCTTTTATAGCTCTTGTTACTTCTATGTCATTTTGATGACGTGATGTTGTAAGTGAAGGTACATATTTAGGTAACCATACACTAGCAGTTCAAAAAGGTTTAAACATGGGTGTTGCTCTATTTATAGTGTCAGAAGCTTTATTCTTCTTAGCTATTTTTTGAGCCTTCTTCCATAGTGCTTTATCACCAACTGTAGAATTAGGTGCTCAATGACCACCTATGGGTATAGAAGCTCTAAATCCATTTGAATTACCTTTACTAAATACAGTAATATTATTATCTAGTGGTGTAACAGTAACATATGGTCATCATTCTTTAATACAAGGAAATAGACGTGGAACTTTATACGGGTTAATAGCTACAGTTTTATTAGCATTAATATTTACAGCTTTCCAAGGTCTAGAGTACTCAGTTTCTTCATTTACTATAAGTGATGGAGCATATGGGTCATGTTTTTACTTTGGTACAGGTTTCCATGGAATTCATGTTATGATAGGTACTGCTTTTTTAATGGTAGGTACATGACGTACATTCGCTTACCATAGTACAGACAACCATCATTTAGGTTTAGAGTCTGGTATATTATACTGACATTTTGTTGATGTTGTATGACTTTTCTTATTTGTATCTATATACTACTGAGGGTCATAAAAAGCTTTTATACAGTATAAATTAATATTTACTTGTGTAAATACTAAAAATAAATGTCCATCGGACATTTAGAGACTTTGGCTTAATTGGTAAAGCATGTGCCTTTTAATCACTATTATATGGGTTCGAGTCCCATAGGTCTTAAAAAAAAAGCAGTTATAAGTTAATGGTAAACCCGGCGTCTTCCAAACGCTTTATGTCAGTTCGAATCTGACTAACTGCAAAAATAAGGGTTAGTCACTTAATTGGT
>Ga0209075_1003801_pt1 | contig 12343 bp, 7 predicted proteins | sample Stecom2011_FD_187523 | JGI IMG/M metagenome (GOLD analysis project Ga0209075, IMG submission 187523) | Agricultural soil microbial communities from Utah to study Nitrogen management - Steer compost 2011 (SPAdes) (version 2) | ecosystem: Environmental > Terrestrial > Soil > Agricultural land...
CTGAAAATTTCCGGCTGATTTTGCTGTACCCAGCGCAACTTGGCAGCGGTAAAATTTCCGGGTGAATTCAGCAAGTTCTCAAAGCAATATTCTTTACCGAGCCCCGCTAGTGCTTCATCACCGTAGGGAACTGCGCGGCTGTCACACCAAATGATCGCCGGACGCAGCACTTGCTGAGCCTGATCAACCAATACAAGGCCGTGCATCTGATAGGCAATTCCGATGGACTCTATCTTGCCCGGATCGAAACTACCTTTGGCAAACAAACGCGCGCACCCCTGCTTGATGCAATCCCACCAGATTTCGGGGTCTTGCTCTGCCCAGCCAGCTTGTGGACTTTGGATCGCCAGCTCGGTTTCCGGTTGGGTAACCGACCCAAGGCTTTTGCCACTTTGTCCGTCTATGACGGAGAGCTTGACCGATGAACTGCCAATATCGATACCTAAAAACAGCATAATTTCTCTCTTATCTTTGCCATCTAAGGCCTTTTCTGGCCGTTCTCTGATTAATGTTTTTGTCAAAAAGCGCCAGAATGATCCCGACTTATTCAGAATCACCTGACGCTGACATTATTCAATGCACGCTATGTGCGAAAGTATATGCTTATTGTCCGGCTGACCACAACCCAAATTAGCAATTCTTTTATGCAACCTTTTCACATCTTTTTAAAGAAGAACATATTTAAAATATAAATAATCTTTAATTTGATGCCTTTATAGTATGAAACCGTGGGTATGGGCGCTCGACCATTGGGCTTTCGCCTTATACAATGCGGCGTTATTTGCCACTTCGGGATATTCGCGCCAAGCATTTCCGCGATAATCGATGTTAATGTGGCGCAAGCCAACAGCTGCAGACAGTGGTAAGAACCAGCGCCCGATATCAGGCGAGAGTCGGAATAGCCATGTAAAGCTGCACTATTAATTGCTATTAGCGCTTTACTCTGAGGAATGACGAACGTGCCCACCAGACATATCCCGCCACCGCGAGACAGCCACGTCGAACCTTTAAGCTCGCCCAAAAACGTTATTAAGTCATTGTCGATCGACAACTTGATATTCGGGTTAGACCACGACCAGCTCAAAGTTCTGCTTATCAAGCATTATGATCCGGCGCATAAAGATAAGTGGGCCCTGCCGGGGGGTTGGATTCGCTACGACGAGAACCTCCGTGACGCTGCCTCGCGCTTGCTGGAAGAGTTAACGGGGGTAAAAGAACTGTATCTGGAGCAGTTAAAGGCATTTGGTCGTATTGATCGCTTCCCCAATGACCGCGTAGTCACTATTGCCTATTATGCGTTGGTGAGCGCTGAAGACTATCCGATGATCGAAGGTCACAGCACCTCGGATGCCCGCTGGTTCAGCGTCAATGATCAGCCCGAGCTGATTTACGACCATGCGGAAATACTCGACCATGGAATGAAGTTCTTGCGTCATCAGGTTTGTCATCAACCTATCGGTTTTAATCTGCTGCCAGAAAAATTCACCTTGCTGCAACTGCAAGCGCTTTATGAAGCCATTCTCGATACCAAACTCGACAAACCTAACTTCCGCCGCAAGATCATGAAAATGAATCTGCTCACGCCCTGCAATGAAAAGCAGCAAGGCGTCCCGCATAGAGCAGCCAATCTCTATCGCTTTGATGCAGATGCCTACCATCAACTGACAGAAATGGGCTTTTCATTTGAAATTTGAGTTATCCAGGCGAAAAGTTTTGCTGTGCACCGCGTGAGTCCGACCGATAGTCAATGACCTCCTATTGGTTTAATATTGCGCCGCTTATTTTTGATCAACTGGCCACAAGCACAACTTTCTCGAACTGTATCTGTGATCAACTAGACGATTGCGTTTTCCGCTTTAATTAATTGTGCTAGGGTCGCAGGCGCCACTCTTAATGTCCGCTGCAACCCGTTGCAGCCTCTATTTTTGCTACCCAATAATTTGAATAATCCAGGTATAACCATGAACGAACACTCAAACACATCCCAAGGAAATACTTCCTTTATTGTTTTGATCAGTTGTATTGCAACTATTGGCGGCTTCTTATTTGGCTTTGATAGCGGCGTGATTAACGGAACCGTGGACGGCCTGCAAACTGCATTTAATTCCGACTCCATGGGCACTGGCTTTAGCGTTTCCTCAATGCTGCTGGGCTGTGCTGTCGGCGCCTTCTTCGCCGGAACCCTGGCTGATAAATATGGCCGTCGTGCCATCCTGATTATTGCGGCGATATTTTTTATTGCGTCGGCTTGGGGATCAGGCATTGCAACCTCATCTTTCGAATTTATTATTTACCGCGTATTGGGCGGCCTTGCGGTCGGCGCCGCGAGTGTAATGTGTCCGGCTTATATCAGTGAGGTTGCGCCTGCTCGCTACCGCGGCAAGCTGGCGTCCGTCCAACAGATCGCCATCATCACCGGTTTGACCGCTGCATTTTTAAGCAACTACTTTCTCGCTGCCGTAGCTGGCTCATCACTGGAAGTTTTCTGGTTGGGTTACGAAACCTGGCGCTGGATGTTCTGGGTTGAGCTCGTTCCAGCAGGCGTCTTCTTTGTAGCCTTGTTAGCGATCCCCGAGAGCCCTCGCTTTTTGGTCGCTTCAGGCCAAAAAAACCGCGCATTGGAAGTATTAATTCGCTTATATGGCGCCACTGAAGGCCAAACAAAGCTCAACGAAATTGCTGCCTCTCTCGCAACCGATCATCACAAACCACGCCTGTCCGATCTGATCAACAAGGCATCTGGAAAGGTTCGCCCTATCGTATGGGTCGGCATCGGCCTGGCGATTTTGCAACAACTGGTGGGCATCAACGTCGTCTTTTATTATGGTGCAGTACTTTGGCAGGCAGCCGGCTTCTCGGAAAGCGATGCGCTATTGATTAACGTGGTTTCCGGGGCGGTCAGTATTGCCGCCTGTTTTATCACCTTCTTCCTGGTAGACAAGATCGGACGCAAGCCGCTGCTATGGGTCGGTTCACTCGGCATGACGATCATGCTGGCCCTGGTAGCCTTTGCCTTTGCAGGTGCGCCAGTCGACGCGAATGGCAACCTGAATCTGTCGTCAGATATGGGCATCCTGGCATTGATTGCAGCCAATCTTTACGTGGTGTTCTTTAACGTGTCCTGGGGGCCGGTCATGTGGATCATGCTCGGCGAAATGTTCCCCAACCAGATCCGCGGCTCGGGCCTGGCAGTTGCCGGACTGGCACAGTGGTGCGCAAACTTCCTGATCACCTGGACCTTCCCGATTATGCTGGCTTCGTTCCTGGGGCTCGCCGGCACTTACAGCATTTACGCAATATTCTCAGCTATCTCGGTGGTCTTCGTGTTTATCTTTGTCAAAGAAACCAAAGGTAAAGAGCTGGAGCAGATGGAAGGCTGATAAACAGCTCAACTTACTGACAAAAAACCACCTTCGGGTGGTTTTTTTGTGCCCGTTAATCGGGCTTATTCAGTGATGGGCAGAGCAGTGCGCAGGAGCGGGATTAAAAAGTTGGGCGCCTCAGGTCGGTTAATTTTTACCCGCCTCCTGGTATACAAGTGTGGCACCATTATGGTTAAATTGACTACAACAATAACCACTAATAAAGAGATCGCACCTTATGTTTAAAGCGCCTATGTTTAAAACATCTGTTTTTAACAAATTACTTCTTACCGGCCTGTTCAGCGCCTATTTAACCGCTTGCGGTGGTAGTGGCGGTAGCGACGGCTCTTCTGGAAATCAGACCTCCAGTAAAGCGTCCAGTAGCTCTGTTGCCAGCAGCCCAGCCTCTAGCAGCTCCAGCAGTGCAAGCGCTGACGATGGCCCGATCGCCAGTCTTCATACTCTTGCCGATTTTCCTGTCGGGGTTTCTGTAAGCGCGGGCACCGAGCCCCAGAGTTTATTGGCTAATACAGCAAACGGTGAAGCCCAGCGCAACGTGGTTGAAACTCATTTCAGTCAGCTCACTGCTGGCAATATCATGAAAATGAGTTATCTGTATAAGGACAATGGTAATAGCAGCGAATACGATTTCACCCTGGCAGATGCGCTGGTGGATTATGGGAATGAAGAAGGCTTGAGCATGCACGGCCATGTGTTGGTTTGGCATTCCGATTATCAAGTGCCTAACTGGATGAAAAACTATACAGGTGACTGGGAAGCCATGTTGACGAAACACACCAAAGATATTGTTGACCATTTTGAAGGCAGGGTCGTCAGCTGGGACGTCGTAAATGAAGCATTTCATGATACCGGCGAGTACCGCAATGAGAACTCCAACGCGGGAGAAGGCTCTTTGTTCTATCGCAAATTGGGTAAGAGCTACATAGAAACAGCATTTGAAGCCGCACGCAGTGCAGACCCCGAAGTAGATCTCTATTACAACGACTTCAATATTTCTAACAACGGGCCGAAGTTCAAAGCCGTTCTCGCTATGGTCGATGATTTTCAAGCACGCGATATTCCGATTGATGGCGTCGGCTTTCAGATGCACGTATTTATGGATTGGCCCAGCGCGACCGATATCAAAAATAACTTTCAGCAAATTGTAGATCGCGGTTTAAAAGTCAAAATTACCGAGCTGGATATTCCGATCAACAATCCCTATGACGGCAGCTACAACTATCCAAACAACTATCAGGCGACCCTCACACCTGTACTCGCAAATGCACAGAAGAAACGTTATTGCGATATCGTGAGTGCCTATATGGACGTTGTGCCGGAAGATCTGCGTGGAGGCATCACCGTCTGGGGCATCAACGACAGCAGCAGCTGGTTGATCCAACAGCTGTTTGACAACAAGCATCAGGATTGGCCACTGCTGTTTGATAACAGCTTCCATCAAAAGCCTGCGCTTGAAGGTGTAGCCGATGGATTAACCGGTAAAGCGTGTTTGTAATTTTAATCGTGCATTTTCTTCCAGATCGGTAAACAGAAAGGTAAACGGGAAGCCTTCATGATGTTAAAAAAGTCGCACCACTGATATCGATAATATCTTCGATTATATTATTGAGTGACTGCGCCAAGCTCGATTCGCCCGAGGAAAAGCCTCGGGCGCCTTTTAACCGGTTTGAATCCCAAGACAAGGACACCATTTTTTGTCGAGTCTCTGCCGCTAGGCAGCAAAACCCGATTCTCGTCGGTTTTTATCCCGCCCCCCAGCACTACCAATGCCGGGGATTTTTACTATCTGGTGAACCGGGAGCTCCTGGGGCACATACTGACGCCTCGAACAATTACCATTAGAAAACCAGCAATTCACGCGCAATGAAACTATTCATTAATCACGGAGCCTCAGAAAACGATGAAGAGCTGGAAACACTTGCAACCAAGCGTTGATAATACGTAAGGTGGATGCGCAACTTATCCACCCTACGCGCTCGCGCATTCCTGCGCTGTGGAAATTGCTTCTACAATCTTTGAACAGTTTTAACTATCTGCATCTGCAGAAAAACCTAACAACTCCAGATTAAACAAATTAGTTTTTCTAAGACTCAATGGTTTTCAGAGATGTTGACCGAAAGCACCACCTTACCCATTAAAGAAACAAAGAGTGTCACCATGATTGCGGTTATTAGTAGTAATTTTTTGTCGATAAAAAGTCATTTATCCGCCTCGAATATTTTCCAGCGGCCTCCAAAATCTCGCCGCGCTTTAGGGCGATTTTTTCTTTTAACGCTGTTGCTTTTTTCTTCGGCATCTACTTTCGCATTGGGCGAGCGTTCTTATTTGTTAAGCAAATACAAGAATGGAAGCGTGGCTGTTGTAGGTGAGCGCGAGATCGCCACTTTGTATGTCGACACCAAAGATTTTTCTGGCGTACAAAAAGCCGTGGGTAATTTACAGCTCGACATTGAGCGCGTTACGGGCAAAAAGCCCAAGCTGGTTCATCAAGCAGATGACCTGGACAGGTATGCAGTTATCGTGGGGGTCATTGGACAAAGCGAATTAATTGATCAGCTCATTGAACGCGGAAAAATTGATCCCGAACCTATCGTCGGCCAATGGGACGGCTACCATATTCAAGTGGTCAACAAACCCTTCCCCGGTGTGGTTAGAGCCGTGGTGATCGCGGGTAACGATAAGCGCGGCGCAACTTATGGGGTTTATGACATCTCCGAACGTATCGGTGTATCGCCCTGGTATTGGTGGGCAGATGTTCCGGTGAAAAAGCGCTCTACTATTTTCATCAGCAAAGAGTTGTTTGTTCAGGATGCGCCGAAAGTTAAATACCGGGGAATCTTTTTAAACGATGAAGCACCGGCATTAACCGGTTGGGTTTTGGAAAACTATGGCAACTACAATCACGAATTCTATGAGCGGGTATTCGAATTACTACTTCGCTTGAAAGCAAACTTTTTATGGCCGGCGATGTGGAATAACTCGTTCAACGTAGATGACGAACAGAACATGAAACTGGCCGATGAATACGGCATTGTCATGAGTACGTCGCATCATGAACCCATGATGCGCGCCCATAAAGAATGGACACATGGCGGTAAAGGCCCGTGGGATTATTCCACCAATGCCAAAAACCTTTACTCATTCTGGGAAGGCGGCATTAAACGCAACCAGCCGTACGAAAGCGTAATCACCCTTGGTATGCGCGGCGATGGTGATGAGCCAATGTCGGAGCGCGAGAACGTGTCACTGCTCGAAAAAATTGTTAAAGACCAGCGTGAAATTATTTCCAAGGTTCACGACAAAAAGCTTTCCGAAGTTCCTCAAGTATGGGCACTGTACAAAGAGGTTCAGGGCTATTACGAAAAAGGCATGCGCGTTCCTGATGATGTCACCTTGCTGTGGTGTGATGACAACTGGGGCAATATCCGCCGTCTTCCCACGCCGGAAGAGCGCAAGCGTGAAGGCGGTGCCGGTGTGTATTACCACTTTGATTATGTAGGCGGACCACGCTCTTATCGCTGGATCAACACCACTCCTATTTCAAAAATCTGGGAGCAGATGAACCTTGCCTATCGTTATGATGCGACGAAAATCTGGATTGTAAACGTCGGCGATTTAAAGCCCATGGAATACCCCATTGAGTTTTTCCTGCGTATGGCATGGGATCCGGATAAATGGTCACGTGAAAACATCAGTGAATTTGGTTACCTATGGGCGAAGCGCGAATTCGGTTCTCAGTATGCCAATGAGATTGCCGCATTGATGACCGATTACACTCGTCACAACAGCCGTCGCAAACCAGAACTGCAAGAGGCTTTTATTTATAGCCAACTGCATTACAACGAAGCAGATCGCATTACTGCGGAAGTAAAAGATATGGTGTCTCGTGCCGAGGCGCTCTATGAAAAAATGTCAGACGAAGCCAAAGATGCTTTCTACCAATTAGTTCTACATCCGGTCAAAGCCAGCGCAATTGTTACCGAGATGTATGACATGGTTGCTAAAAACCATCTCTATGCCAATCAGGGGCGCGCAACTGCAAATGATTATGCAGAACGTGCGCGCTTATTGTTTAAAGCCGATGCCGATTTGACCAGCGAATATCACACCAAGCTGAGCGATGGAAAATGGAATCATTTTATGTCGCAGCCACACATTGGTTACACGCATTGGAACAATCCGCCCGAAAATACTTTGCCGCTGCTTTATCAATACGAGCCTCACAGTAGCGCTGATATGGGTGTAGCGATTGAGGGGAAAGCAGAAGCTTGGCCAACGCCAGGAAATTATCAGCTCGCAAGCTTCAGCCCTTACGGACAGGAAAGTCGTAGAATCGATGTGTTTAATAAAGGAACTCAAGCCTTCGAATTCAAGGCTAAAGCCAGCGCCCCGTGGATTAAATTAAGTCATACCAGTGGCGAGGTTAAACAGCTTCAGTCTATTGATGTATCAATTGACTGGAACAAGGTGCCTGGTTCCCAGGCAACCGGTAATGTCCATATCACCGGCACTGGTTGGGGCGGAGCCAGCATTGGCATCACTGCCATCAATACCCAATCAAAGTCGATAAGAGGGTTTGTAGAAGCTGATGGATATATCTCTATCGAGGCAGAGGGCTTTCACAGAAAAGAAGATTCTCATGGATTTGCGTGGGAAAAAATTGATCAGCACGGAAGAACGTTATCGGCCATGTCGGTATTTCCGATAACGGATTTCAGTTTCGAGAATCCTAAAAAAGCACCTTACCTGGAATACGATGTGTTTTTATTTTCTAAAGGCGAAATCAGTGTCGAGGCAGTATTCTCTCCCAGCCTGCCTATGCTCCCGGGGCGCGGATTACGCTATGCCATTGGGCTTAATGATGAAACGCCGCAGATAATCGATATTGTTAAAGATATGAGTGAAGCAGCGTGGGAAGAATCCGTACGCACCAACTCACGCAAAAGTATCAGCAAGCACACCATCAGCAAAGCTGGACGACACAAGCTACGTATCTATATGGTAGATCCGGCCGTCACCTTGCAGAAAATTGTTATCAATACCGGCGGACTTAAACCCAGCTATCTTGGGCCCGAGCAAAGCATTAATGTTGAACGGTAAGTTCCAAATTGTATTAACAACTCCATCTGGAGTTACAAACCTTGGCGAGTTTTTAGAATGAAAATTGTTGCTGCGAAAGTCATTGTCACATCTCCGGGAAGGAATTTTGTGACAATAAAAATTACTACTGATCAAGGTATTTATGGCATTGGTGACGGAACCTTAAATGGTCGGGAAAAAGCGGTTGTTTCTTATCTGGAAGATTATTTGATTCCGGCACTGATCGGACGCGACGCCAGCCAGATTGAAGATATTTGGCAATTCTTTTATCGCGGTGCCTATTGGCGTCGCGGCCCCGTCGGCATGGCCGCGCTGGCGGCCATTGATACTGCGCTTTGGGATATCAAAGCCAAGGCTGCAAATATGCCTCTGTATCAGTTACTCGGTGGTCGTAGTCGCGAACGTATCATGACTTACACACACGCCAATGGTAAGGATCTGGATTCCACACTTGAAGCAGTCGCTAAAGCCAAAGCTCAAGGCTATAAAGCCATTCGTGTACAGTGCGGGATTCCCGGCATTGAAAAAACTTACGGTGTAGCCAAAGACAATAAAAGCTACGAACCCGCTGATGCTGATTTACCCTCGGAAGAGGCCTGGTCTACAGAGAAATATTTAAATTTTATTCCCGAAGTTTTTGCTGCTGTGCGTAAAGAGTTTGGCCGGGATCTGCATTTATTGCACGACGTTCACCACCGTCTAACACCCATCGAAGCGGCACGTTTGGGTAAAGAGCTGGAGCCTTATCATCTTTTTTGGATGGAGGATGCTGTGGCCGCTGAAAATCAGGAAGCATTCAAATTGATTCGCCAGCACACCACAACGCCACTCGCTGTAGGCGAAGTCTTTAACAGTATTCATGACTGCCGTGAGTTAATTCAAAATCAATTGATTGATTATATTCGCGCTACTATTGTGCACGCTGGCGGCATTACTCATGTGCGACGCATCGCCGACTTTGCCAGCCTGTATAACGTTCGCACCGGCTTTCACGGTGCAACAGATTTATCGCCGGTATGTATGGGTGCAGCGCTTCACTTTGATTATTGGGTGCCCAATTTCGGCATTCAGGAACACATGCCCCACAGCGCACAGATGGACGAAGTCTTTCCTCACGCTTACAAGTTTGATGATGGGTTTTTTACGCCCGGGGAAGCGCCCGGCCACGGCGTGGATATCGATGAAGAGCTGGCAAAAAAATATCCCTACAAACGCGCTTGCCTACCTGTTAACCGTTTAGAAGACGGTACGCTTTGGCACTGGTGATCTGATAACACGCAGTTTTATTCATTCAATATAATGGGGTTTGCTTATGACTATGCATAAAAATTTTCAAGTACTCGGCTTGGTTGCCGTTTCTGCTTTGCTACTTGCCTGTCAGGATAAAACATCCGAAAGCAGTACAAGCTCAGCAATCAATAACGCATCGCAGACTCAAGCCTCAACTGAAAAGTCTGCCCCCTCGGCAGAAGGGCCAAAGTTCGCTTCGGCGCCACTGATTTCACATATGTATACCGCTGATCCCTCTGCTCATGTGTTTGACGGGAAGCTCTATATTTATCCATCCCATGATCTCGATGTTGAAGTTACCACTAAAGGCGATGGTGACATCTTTGCCATGCGCGATTACCACGTATTTTCAATGGATAGTGTCGGTGGTGAAGTTACCGATCATGGTGTTGCGCTGGATCTTGATGATATTCCCTGGGCGGGACGTCAGCTTTGGGCACCAGACGCTGCAGAAAAAGATGGCAAATATTTTTTGTTTTTTCCCGCTAAAGATAAACAGGATATTTTCCGCATCGGTGTAGCCACCAGCGATTCCCCCACAGGTCCGTTTAAAGCAGAGCCTGAACCAATAGCCGGCACCTATAGTATGGATCCTGCCGTATTTAAAGATTCCGATGGCAGCTACTATCTCTATGTGGGTGGAATTTGGGGCGGCCAGTTACAACGCTGGAGCAGCGGCAGCTATAGCCCGGAAGATGTTTATCCTGCAGATAATGAGCCCGCGCTTTTACCCAAAGTTGCTCGCCTGAGTGATGACCTGCTCAGTCTTGATGAAGAACTAAAAGATGTGCAGTTACTTGATCAGGATGGAAAACTATTATTAGCCGGTGATAACGATCGACGCTTTTTCGAAGCCGTCTGGATCCATAAATATAACGGCAAATATTACTTCTCTTACTCTACTGGCGACACCCATAACATCGCCTATGGTATTGGTGATAGTCCCTACGGCCCATTCACCTATCAAGGTGTCATTCTTGAGCCGGTTTTTGGCTGGACCAATCACCACTCAATCGTAGAATTTGATGGGAAGTGGTATTTGTTTTATCACGACAGCGAAATGTCCGGCGGAAAAACTCATCTGCGTAACGTAAAGGTTGCCGAGTTAAAATATAATGCTGATGGTACGATTCAGACATTGAGTGCGTTTAAGAAATAAAGCGCTGCTTCAAAACCTTAAAACACTGCTCTTAATCCATTTCATCCGTAGGTCGGATTAGCCACGAGGTAACGAGCGGCGTAATCCGACAACTCCTCTTCTCGCCTCACGTTCTTATATTGCCGCGTGGTAACGCATCGCATTAATTCGCAGCACGTCAGGTTATTCTCGTTCCCACGCCCCGCCTGGTAACGCATAGCGTAAATTGCAGCGCGCCAAGTTGTTTGATAACACCGTTAAAGCAACGAAATGAAGTTGTTGAGATCTGATGATTTTAACGGCTATTGCACATGAGTTAATTTTGGTATGCATTACCACGCAGGAGCGTGGGAACGAGATAACGCAGTTAAAGCAACAAAATGAGGTTGTTGAGATTTGATGATTTTAACGGCTTTTGCACATGAGTTAATTCGGTATGCATTACCACGCAGGAGAGTGGGAACGAGATACGAAGTAAAGTCGTTGTAATTCGATAATCGCAAAAGCGTGGAAACGAGATAAGCATCCATGCCTCATGTTATTTTCGGCAAAAAAAACGCCCCCTTGCGGAGGCGTTTTTTCTTACGGTAATGGAAGGTTAATTAGAAATTAGCGCGTACAACAAATGATACGCGACGATCCTGAACAAACCAGCTACGACCAGCTTGAGTACCACCATCATCTAGAATCATGATGGTTTCAGACTGTGTATCAAGCAGGTTAGTTGCTTGAAGTCCGACGGTAACGTTGTCATTTATGTTGTAGAAGATTGAGCCATCCAAAAATCCAGCATCATCGTTCCATAATGGATATTTGGAAATTACGTCACGAGTGGTTAACAGGTACTTCGAACGCCAGTTGTATGCCAAACGCCCTGACCAATCGTTTTTCTCGTACATTAACACCAGGTTCGCCGTATGTTCTGATTGGCCTTGTAAGGGTACTGAGCTCAGATTTACACGAGCACCAGTATCATTTTCGTTTTGCTGACCATCGTCTTGTGGCGTGGTCCAATCAGCGTTCGCGTAATCCTCTTCGTTATTGGGTACACCTGACGCTTCGATCCAGGTATAAGTTGCCTGCACACCTAGGCCATCCCAAGGCTCTGGCAAGAAGTCAAAGAATTGCTGATAAGACAATTCAATACCTTCCATTGATCCCTTGCCACCGTTACGGGTGGAAACCACATCTACCCAACGCGACTCCGCAGCATTTGTCGGATGAGTAATCTCTTGACGACTTGCACCATGTACAAAGAAGTTCGATAAGTCTTTATAGAAGTAAGTAGCGGTCAAAGAGCCCGCATTACTAAAGTACCATTCTAATGAGACGTCGTACTGGGTTGATTCCATTGGTTTCAGGAAGGTGTTACCGCCAGAACCAGTCCAATCATCGATGCGAGTAGACTCCGTATAACGGAGTTGGCTCATGA
>Ga0209075_1003803_pt1 | contig 12341 bp, 6 predicted proteins | sample Stecom2011_FD_187523 | JGI IMG/M metagenome (GOLD analysis project Ga0209075, IMG submission 187523) | Agricultural soil microbial communities from Utah to study Nitrogen management - Steer compost 2011 (SPAdes) (version 2) | ecosystem: Environmental > Terrestrial > Soil > Agricultural land...
CGAAGAAAATATTGTCAGATGCTTTTATCATCATTCGACCAAAGTTTGTATTTAGATTAGGAACATTAATAACTGCACTTCCTGTGTTAGGAACATTTGTAGCTATTGTAACTGGGTAAGTAAGTCCGTTATCTGTAGAGAATAAAATATCTACGTGAGAACAGTTTACAGGTGCTATATCCGTACCAGCTACATCCCAAGTAACTGTTTCAGTAGTTTCTGTAGTCCAAGTAGACTCAGAGTTGTGTGAAGTTATTCTAAATGGACCAGAGTTTCCATCTACAGTAATTTTCATATTGTCACTATCTGTAGCTCCACCACCCGCAACGTTATCACGAACAGTATATCTAAAGTTCATAACTCTTGCTACTGCAGGAACAACTTCCCAAGTATTTTGAGTTTGTCCGCTTAATACAGTTGTTAATTGAGGGAAGTATCTAACAGGTTTATCACTCGGAAGTATTGATCTAAATAATGGTCCTGTAGTTGAAGTGTTTCTAGGAGGCATAGTAGCAATTTGTGGGTTCATTTGCTCCCATGCGTGAGTTAGAGTTTCGTCTCCATCAGCATCGGTTGCTGAACCTGTTAACATAAAAGGAGTAGACTTTGGTATAGTATAATCTTCACCTGCATTAGCTATAGGAGCTGCATTGTTAGTGTCTGATAAAGCTCCACATCTTGAAACTCCATACTTTAAATTGTTCCACATTTCTTGAATACTCTTCGCATGGTAGTAATCATTACTGTATGATTGAACGTTTGGTGGGCAAATACCTGCATAGCTCAATATCGTAGAACCGCTTCCAGGTTCCATTGATGATCCTGGGCTTCTGTTATTGTTGCACGAGTTGTTGAAAGTGTGTTTTGCACCAAATTGGTGTCCCATTTCATGACATACAAAATCAACGTAGAAGCTATCGCCAATTGGAAACTGAAGACCTGTAACACCTCTAGCTTTGCTTCCTGCTAAACATGGTGAATTAAGTTGTGCAATTCCACCTCCACCAGTACTGAATACGTGACCGATATCGTAGTTAGCACTTCCAATGATATTGTCGCAAGTAGTTTGGTTTTGGTTTAACATGATGCCACCATTATTATTAGTGTAAGGATCTGTAGCTCCATTTAAGAATATAATATCCTCATTATCTGGAACAATAACCATAGTTATTGAAACTTCTCTTTCGAACACGCTATTAACTCGAGTCATAGCAGTGTTCATTGCAGAAAGAACTGCAGCTTTTTTTACAGCGTCAGTCTCTGAAGGACTAACCCCTTGACGGTTTAAGTGAAATTGAGCATATTCACCAGTACAAGCAAGAGCTAGTCTGAAAGTTCTTAGTTTTCCATCGTTAGCATTTCTTAGTTGTTCTGTTGTTTCAATTGGAAGTTCAGGGCCTATTGTGTCTTCTACTAAGCACTCAAATCCTCCTGTTGCAGGAACCTGATCAATGTTATAAGTAATATAAAAATCATTGTCGGTTGTGTAAGGATCGATATATACGGTAGAGTAATGCGCTGAGGTAATTACAGCATTTGTTCCTGCTGGAGACACACTAAAACGTGCAACAGCAGAAGGGTCATCGATACCTTGAGCAGCGTAAGATCTAATTCCTGGGTGCTTTGCCTGAAGCTCAGGAGCGAAGTTTGACGCTTCATAAACACGGAAGCGTTGAAGTTCGCCATTATTTGTAGGTAATTCAATAATTACATTTGAAACGGCAGTAAATCGTTCTGGAGCATTTGCTAAATGGCTTTTTAGAGCCTCAGTGTTTAGCTGGAATAAATTGTATTCCTGTGGTGTACTATTTCTTTGTGCAGTGGTTCGAGCTTGTAATTCTTGGGGATTTGCTTTTTTCCAAAGTGCACTTTGAGCACTTACTCCCACGCTCACCAACATTAAAACCAGTACCACAAAGGGGATTAGGTTAAATTTTTTCATATTAGATTGAAGTTTATGTGAATAATTTAATTCGTAAATATAATAAGCTTTGTTCTATTTTAAGAGGTTTTTAAGGACTTAACTTAATAAAAATTTTTTATAGTAAAAAAAGAACCTAGGTATTTTCAACCTCATATCTATTATTTATAGATTTACACTCTATTTTTAAAGGTGAAAAAGTGAATAAATTTGTTGAGGTTATAGACTTGAAAAAAATGGATTACAAAGAGGCTTGGGTCTTTCAAGAGAAGTTATTCCAAGAGACTTTATCCATCAAGAGTAATAATTTTAGAAGCGGCACTTCAATGTCTACACCAAACTCTTTTCTTTTTGTAGAACATCCTCATGTGTATACACTAGGTAAAAGTGGGCATTTTGAAAACCTCCTGATATCTGATGAGAAACTTGAAAGTATTGGTGCAAAGTTTTATAAGATAAATAGAGGTGGAGATATTACTTATCATGGACCAGGACAGATAGTAGGTTATCCCATTTTAGATTTAGAAAACTTCTTTACAGACATTAATAGATACCTCCGATTAATTGAGGAAATGATTATTCTAACTCTAGAAGAATATGATATAAAAGCTGAACGAAGCAAGGGAGAAACTGGTGTGTGGTTAGATGTTGGAACTCCTTTTGCACGAAAAATATGTGCTATTGGAGTTAGAGCTAGTAGATGGGTTACAATGCACGGTTTTGCGCTAAATGTAAATACAGATTTAGGCTATTTTGATTATATGATTCCATGTGGAATTAAAGATAAAGCTGTCACTTCTTTAAAAGTTGAATTATTGCGTAGAGGAACTATATTCGACGAGCAAACTCTAATGGAAGAAGCGAAAGAAAAGGTGCTAAAACACTTTCTTAATTTATTCGAAGCAAGTATTTATGAAAAAACCGAAGCCGAAGCTTCGATTTAAATAACTTAATTTCAGAAGTGTTGATTCAACTTATTGTCTATTAGCTGAAACTCCTGTTTAGTTTGTAGTGTATAAAATAATGTTATTTGATTCTCCTTTAACTACCAACGAACCGCTGTCCATTGAAGGAGTAGAACTACCATAGACAGGAAATCCGTCCATTAAATTTGCGTTCTTATCAAATAAATAAACCTTCTTTTCTTGGGTCTCTGTTATTCCAATATAGGTCTTTCTGTCAATACTGAAAACCTCGGGATTACTATATAAACCTATAGGTAGTTCAGCAAGTTTACCATTGACTCTGAGTAGATTGTTGTCTAGTGTGGCTTTTAGACTTCCCATAGTAGTAAACCAATAGTTAACGCTAACGTCTAGCTTTTGAGACGTCACTTCACCTTTTTCAGAAATTTGTTCTTTGGTATTGTCTTTCGTTATTACAACAAAGCTTTTATCTTCTGAAGTAATTGGAATATCTGAGAATTTGAATGTTTTTGAAACTTTTACACGTGGTTTTCCAACTCTGCTCAGGATGTTTAATTTTCCTTCCTCTTCGGCAATTAAAATATAATCTTTATTGCCCATTCTTATATGTGTTGGTGATTGGGTAATCGAACTTTTTGCTTTTTTGAAATCAAAGCCTTTAACTGTTTTTCCGTTTTTATCGTAAAGTAAAACTTGCTTATCCTGAACAACAACAAATCTATACTTATGGTTGTTGTCATAATCAAATACGGAAAGGGGTTGTGTGATATCGTCTTTAAATTTTAATGGAAAAGCCTGCGCATCTTTTCCTTCACGATCCAATATGTAAACGGAGTTCTTAGTGGCGAAAGCTAACTGCTTATTGCCATTTCCAAAGATATCTACTTGTTTAATCTCACCTAAAATTGGACTTCCTATTTCTTTCGTCCAAAGAATTTTCCCCTCATCAGAAATAAAGTATAGTTTATTTGCTACATCTTGAACAACTACATTTATACCTTTTCCACTGTCGAAAATCTTAGGATTTCCAAGAATTGTCGATTTAAGGTCTAAACTGAATTTCTCTGAAACACCTTTAGGAGCGCTTATGGTTTTCCCTCCAAACTCTCTACAGCTGAGTAGCACGTGAGCGAAATTCCTGTCATAACTAAACTGAAGAGCCATAAGTGGATATTTCTTAAAGTCTAGTTTCTTTAAAGATGGATCTGTTCTTTTATTAAAAAAGCGAGCAATGCTTTCTGAAAACTCACCTTGCATTTTCAAAATTAATAGTGAAGAGGAACTGCTTATATCTGAAGCAGTTTGATCAAAATATGATGTGTTAACTAGAGTTGAGTTATTTTGAAAGGCTCCAATTATTTCTTGTGCATTGGCTTCGGTATCTGTGAAAACGAAAAAATCATATAGTTGGAATACAAAATGTGAGCTTGAGGTTGTTATGAGTGGGTAAAAAGCCTTTTTAAACAGACTGGGTTCGCTGAATTTTTTAATTTCAATTTCTCTAAAACTAGTGTGAGTAGTAACATAGCGCGCCAAAGCATCGGTAGTTAGAGAGGCATCGATACTCTTAATGAAAACAGCACTTCCGCTTATCATTTCTATTACGCCCACTTCACTTGTGGAGTCAAAAATCCCTGTTGGTTTAAGGCTTTCTTTATCGTTTCTGTATAGACTTAGGTTTTTCTGAATGCTTTCGGCATCATTAAAAGTAAAACTGAAAGCTCCCAAGGCATTCATTGGAACAATTGAAGAAACATGGTTTTGTTGTGGAATTTGATTTTTAAAAACGGACAGTAATTGTGGTATACTGTCTGTTGCCAAGATAATTCCATGCCCTATAAAGGACTTTGGCTCAAGTGAAATATTTAAAGCAGTCCACGAAGCAAAATTTACATCTGTAGAATCACTAATTTGAACATTGTTTTCGCGAATCAACGCTGTAAGTTTACTTTCATTAGGAAGTTGATATACCTTTTTGAAGGTTTCGTCTTGTTCTGTCTTACCATTTAAAATATCCATTAGTAATTGCTGCGAAGACGAAACAACGAAAATGCTGTCGATGGTCGCAGAGTAGGCTGTTTCCTTGTCTATAGTGATTCGCTGTATAGCTCTTTCATTGATTTTAAGGGTTTCAATAGTTTTATTTTTAATTGAGTCTGGTTGAAAGAGTTCCTTGTTTTGCTTTGTAATAAAAGTATAAACCGAAGTAGAATCATTCACATTGTTAAAGCTTAGCAAACTTTGAGAATTCGGTTTTAAATGCTTTAAAAATGAACTCTTTTCTGGAATGAAAATGTTTTGGTGAGACTTATTGTATTGTGAAATTAAGGAGTTGCTAGCAATATTTTCTTGAAAGTTTTTCCAATCTGTTATTTTGAGCACGACTGAAGCATCTTGAGGTGTTAAATCCATAAGAGTTCCTGTTGCTGTCGGTTGCTCATTACAACTCCACAACGCAACGAAAAGCAAAATTAAAATCAGTTTCTCAAGAGGTTTTCTCATAAAGACAAAATTACTAAGGAATTCTTGTGAATACATATTTTTAAAGAGAATGTTTGGCGATCTGTTTTCAATAGTTTGTGTTTGAAATAATCTATAAAATAGTCAAACCCTATTTTTTGTTATTTGCTGAGTTTTAATTCAGTTTCCTTTGGTTGTAGCCTGAAGCTTTTACGATGAAAAATTGTGGGGCCGTGTTTTAAAATCGCGCTTCTATGTTCGGCTGTTGGATATCCTTTGTTTTTCTTCCAATTGTACTGCGGAAACTCAAGATCTAAATTAGCCATATATTCATCTCGATAGGTTTTTGCTAAAATAGATGCTGCAGCTATATGAAGAAATTTTCCATCACCTTTTACAACACATTCATGAGGGATATCCTTGAAGGGCTTGAATCGATTTCCGTCAACAGCAATAAACTTAGGCGTGTGTGATAAACCGCTAATAGCCTTATGCATAGCAAGAATAGAAGCATTTAGAATATTGATTTTATCAATTTCTTCTATAGGGATATGTATCACATTAAAACTAATAGCTTCCTTTTCAATTATTTCTCTAAGTTGATTTCTTTTCTTTTCAGAAAGCTGCTTGCTATCGGTAAGAAAAGGATGTTTAAAGTTATCAGGAAGAATAACTGCGGCAGCTGTAACTGGACCAGCTAAACAGCCTCGGCCAGCTTCATCTGTACCTGCTTCAAGTAAGTGTTTGTTTATTTTAAGTTGTAGCATTACTTATTGTTCATAAATATTACTTCTGTTTGACTAAAATACAACTTTGCTCGACACTGAAACCTTCCACCTGCAATTCCTTGTTTGTTTTAGTTTTTAATTAACAGTATAGGCTTTTATTTTTAGAGTTATCGTTGTTTTTTTTAACTGAATACGGCAAATGCCTTATTGTAATGCCTTTGGTTTTGTTACAATTTTGCTATTAAAATAACTCAACAATCCGTTTTTGGATAATTAAAACAACAAATTATGAAAACACTTAACAAAACATTTTTAGTATTATTAGCAATCGCAGCCGTAGGCTTTACATCTTGTAGTAAAGATGATGACGGCGGAAGTGATGGGGCAGCTGCAGCAGGAACTGTTGAAGCAAAAGTAGATGGAAGTGCTTTTAAATCAATGACACAAACGTCAACAGCTAGTTATGTTTCGGCAGGAGGCTCTGCTACAGTAACTCTACAAGGATCAGATGCTAGTGGTAAAGCAATCCATATTATTATTGGTGGCTTTGATGGAGAAGGCACTTATCAATTAACCGATTCAAATGTGTTTATTTCAGCAATTTATACTGAAGCGAATGTAAACGACCCAATGAACACGAAAACATGGAATGCACCTTATCAAGATAGCGGGATTGTTGGTGAAGTTAAAATTTCTCAAATCACAGATTCGAACATTAAAGGAACTTTCACTTTTAAAGGTAAAAACATGGCAGGAGATGGATCTATCAAAAACTTAACCGATGGCTCCTATAATCTTAATCTTACTCGTTACTAAAATTCAATAAAACATGTAGTCTATTAAAGCCAGTGGGAGATTAAAATATTCCAACTGGCTTTTTTAATGAAACATACTGGTCACTCTCCGAATACGGCAATTGCCTTATTGATTAGTCTGCCGTAATACGGCAACTTTATACTTCAATTTTATACTTCTAATTATGAAAAGCTATAACACATTATATATCCTTGCTTTCCTTTTAATCGTTTTGACTAATCCGCTTTTAGCTCAAAGGGCAGAGCAACCCGACTTACAATTCGACACAGGGGCTAAGATAAACGATATGACTTTAACCCAAGGTGGAACTTTAGTAGTTGCTACAAACGACGGTTTGGTTGGGATTAAACCATCCTCTGAAAAGTTGGTTTTCAATTTTACTGAATACGGAAAAGTTAAGCCAGAAGAACTCACTTTTGTTCCAAATGCTCCCTACGTAATTGTTGATCAAGAAGGATTTGCTGGAATGTCTTCCAAAAGGACTGTAATAGATTATATATCAGGACAAACATTGTTTAATACAGAAAGCAATGGTTGGAAAACCGTTTATAGTAGTGAGGTGAAAATGCCTCAAAACAAATTGGTTGTAATGGGCGCACGTAGAGCTTCTGAAAAACATGCATCTGCCGTTGCGGTGTATGATTTAAATACAGGAAAAGAAGACTATCTTTTTTATTTAGGTGAACCAGGAAAAGTAACCGTTGGTGCTGGAATGCAACCGTCTGGATCGGTTTTATTGTTGAAAGATTATTTAATTATTCCAACTACCAAAGGATTAGTTGCTAAAAAAGCTCAGACAGGGGAAACTCTTTGGGAGAACAAAATGAAGAATATCAGCTGGATGGTTGCAGATGAGTCTGAAAATGAAATCTATGCTTTTGAAAGTATAAATAACGGAAAGAATACTCGAATTCATAAAGTGGGCGTCAATGGAGCCGAACTTTGGGAAGACGATCATAAAGTTAAAGGACAGGTTGTAAACTTTCAAATTTTACAACAAGGTATAGCTGTAGTTAGTAACCAAAATGATGGAGGAAGTAATAGTGTTTTTGCAACAAAAAACGAGTCTAACATAGCGTTTCTTAGCGCTGAAACAGGCGAAGATTTGTGGAAGAAAGCTCCAAAAACAAAAGGATATGTTCAGCATTTTTATGTGATGGATGATGGTATTCTTTTCGGAATTTATCAAGGAGGAATAAATAAAATATCATTCGATGGACAAACACTTTTCAAAAAACCTCTAAAGACAGGTGAAAACATACTGACTATGGCACACACGCCTCAAGGGTTGATTTATATTACATCTGAAGATGCAAATATTGTCGATTTAAAAACTGGTGAACAAGTGTGGAATAAACCTTTAAAATTTAGAAAAGCTAAAGCTGTAAGCTCAATACTTGACAAAAATAATAATCGATATTTAATAAGTGCGGATGATGATTTATATGCGGTAGATGCAACCTCAGGTGTAGTAAGTACTTTGGCAAAATCTAAATTTGATGGAAAAGAATCGCCTTCCAATGTTGAAATTAGAGACAATGGAATTCTTCTAACAAGTGATCAAAATATGCTTTTGTTAGATTGGAATGGTGAAATGAAATGGCAAGAATATTATCGCGCGCCGGGCAAAAGTGCTATGGGCGCCATTATTGCTGGAGTGTCTGCAGTGGCAACAGCAACTACGGCAATGGCAGCAGCTCATTCATCTATGCAAAATAAGCTTGCTGGTTACGATAGAGATTCTGAGAGGGAAGCGGCTTTAGCTGCGGGAATGGCTGTAGCAACAGGCGCGTCTATAGTTGAAATGTTGAAAAGGTTTAAGGCCACTGCTGCAACACAAAATGATCTATTTATACTTACAAAACTCGATGATGGAGTCGGATTAGTGAAGATAAATAAAGATACAGGAAATAAAGAAAAGGAAATTATACTTAAGGATAAAAAACCAGAATATGTCGTAGATGAATTGGGTGGTATATTATACTATAAAGCAAGTAATAATTCCATTTTTGCTTATGATTTGACAAAATAACTAACTAACCAAATTGTGTTTTGAGCCATGAATTGAATGGGGGATTCTTTTTCGGTTCAAGCCCCTATATTTTAAATGTAGGGGTTGTTTTTTATGTCTTATATGGATATAAGTAATTAAAATGCAGTCCAGGCCCAAATTTATGTGCAATAGATTCATTGTATTATAAGGCAGATGTCGTATTGAATAAAATATGTTTAAAAGAGATATTTGATGTAGTTATTACTAATTAATTATTAATCTTCTAAACTAATTTATTATGAAATCTAACTATCTATTAAAAAAAGTTAGCATGCTGCTAATTGTTTTTGCTACGAGTATCGTTGTAAAAGCAAATAACGTTATTGTTGCCAATACAGCCGTATCTGGCAATGAAATTACTTTCGACATCAGTTGGGAAAACAGCTGGAACTCAAATATAGCACCTGCAAACCACGATGCGGTATGGGTGTTTGTAAAGTATCAAGATTGTGCTACAAACATTTGGTATCACGCAGATCTTAGCGACACTTCAGCGGATCATACTGCCGCGTCTCCCTTACAAGTAGATGCCGTAGCAGATGGTAAAGGTGTTTTTCTTCGTCGTAGCGCATTAGGAGGCGGAAATATTGCTCCAACAGCTATTTCATTAGCCATGAACATTCCATCAGGAACATATAATTATAAAGTTATTGCTATCGAAATGGTGAACATTCCACAAGGTAATTTTGAAATAGGTGACGGAGCCTCTGCAAACACGTTTAATAGTATTTCTGTTACGGCTGCCTCGCAATCTGGAGGAATTCCTGCAGGTACCATAGGAGGCTCTTCTGTAACTGTTCCTGCTACCTTCCCGATGGGGTACAATTCATTCTACAGCATGAAGTATGAAATTACCCAACAACAATATGTAGATTTTTTGAATACATTAACCTATGATCAACAAGTTACGCGCCAAGGAGCAGACCCTATAAATGCTCCCGGGACTCAAGCATTTACAGCAGGCAATGGATTCCGTAACGGGATAGAAATCATAGAGTCTGGAAATAACAATGTGTTACCAGCAGTTTTTGGGTGCGATTTAACAGACGGGATTCCTGATAATGTTGATGATGGTCAGAACATCTCAGCAAATATGCTTTCTTGGGGAGATGTTGTGGCTTATTTGGATTGGGCTGCGCTTCGTCCAATGACCACTTTGGAATTTGAAAAAATTTGTAGAGGGCCAGAAGCTCGAGTAGCTGGCGAATACCCTTGGGGTACTACAGATATTAGCGCCTTTAATTCAAATAATATTGTTTCGACAACAAGAAATAAAGCAGATGAGACAGTGCCAACTGTAAGCAACGGATCAGCGTTTTATGGACTTGGTTATTCACATATTGCATCATTTGGTCCTTCACGTGCAGGTATCTTCGCAAGAAGTTCTACAGGGAGATCTTCTTCAGGAGCTGCTTATTATGGAGTAATGGATATGGGTGGAAATTTATGGGAAAGACCTGTGGAGGTTTTTACTGCTGAAGGAGCTGCATTTACAGGGAACAATGGTGATGGTACACTTAATGTGTTTGGAAATGCTGACCAAACATCCTGGCCAAGCCCAACAACGGCTTTAGGGGCATCCTTTAAAGGTGGTGATTGGTCTTCAGCTGCTATTCACCTCAGAACCTCCCAACGCTCAAACTCGGCAGCACCGGCACGTCACCAAACATACGGTGGGCGTGGTGTTCGTTAATCTCTAATTTGATGTGTATTGCATTTCAGAAATACTGAATGCAAAAATGAAATTATTAATTATAAATCAAATTAGACGATGAAAACAACAATAACAACATTGGTTGTTTTGGTTTGCTTTTTCTTTGCTCCTAGTTCGCTGTTTGCACAGTATGAGGGTGGTATAGCCGATGGGGCTGCTCACGACCACCTCACTAACACGGTTTGTGCAACACCCGCTCAGTTTTACGCCTATTTTGGCGGATCTGGTGATGGTGCAGGGATGGAAAGCTTACTAATTACAGCATGTGGTGCTCCATCACAATTCTATGCCTATCAAGGCGGGGTTGGCGATGGAAGTGCCCAAGAAACGATAAACGAAGTCACTTGCGATGCTCCTAGTCAGTTTTATGCCTATTTTGGAGGCGAAGCAGCTGGATCCTCAGTTGATGTGATTGATGCTATAGTGTGCAATACACCAACCCAATTCTATACCTATTTTGGCGGCGATGGTGATGGTTATGGTGCCGATGCCAATCTGAGTTGTCCTGTAGATCCACCTGTGACAGACTTCATAGCAGATAACACATTTATTTGTGTAGGAGATACGGTACAATTTACAGATACTTCCACAAATGTACCAACGGTGTGGGAATGGACCTTTGAAGGAGGTACTCCAACAACTTCAGAAATAGAAAATCCAGAGGTGGTTTATACTACTCCTGGAACATATGATGTTATATTAAAGACTGTTAACCAGTTTGGGTCTGACACTAAAGTCTTAGCTGATTTTATTACAGTAAATGCTATCCCAACAGTTGCATCTGTTACACCAGGCACACGTTGTGACACTGGAACTGTTACGCTTGGTGCATCTGCAAGTGCTGGAACGTTAAGTTGGTTTGACGATGAAACAGGAGGCACAGCTTTAGGAACTGGTGAAAGTTTTATAACTCCTTCTATTTCTACCACTACAACTTATTATGTGGAAACTGAAAATATTGGATGTACTTCTGCAAGAGTAGCTGTAGTAGCAACTGTAAATGAAACACCTACTATTACTAGTACAGCACCAGGTGAGCGCTGTGGACCAGGATCTGTTCAGTTAACGGCTCAAGCTAGTTCTGGTAATATCAAATGGTATGATGTGGCAGCTGGAGGAACTTCATTAAGTAATACAGGCACATTTAATACACCATCTATTGCTACAACTACTACTTATTATGTTGAAGTAAGTGAAAATGACTGTACTTCACCAAGGACAGCTGTTGTAGCAACTGTTAATGATTTGCCTTCGGTAGTGTCTACAACTGATGCGTCTCGATGCGGTACAGGTAGTGTAACATTATTAGCGGAGTCAGATTTTGGAACTATAAATTGGTATGCATCTTTATCTAGTGGCACTCCAATTACAACTGGCACTTCCTTTACTACACCTTCACTTACGAATACAACAATTTATTACGTTAGTGCCAATGAGGGTTCTTGTAGTTCAACACGTGTAGCTGTTACAGCTGAAATCAATGCCATACCAACTATAACAAGCACTACTCCTGCGAGTAGATGCGATGCAGGATCAGTTACTTTAATGGCTACCGCAAGTGCTGGAACATTGAGTTGGTTTGATTCATCAACTGGCGGAACGGCTTTAGGAACAGGAACTAGTTTTACTACTCCTTCTATTGCCACTACCACTAGTTATTATGTGCAAAGCTCCAATGCTGGTTGTACTTCTAGTAGAGTTGAAGTAGTTGCCACAGTAAATA
>Ga0209075_1003804_pt1 | contig 12339 bp, 12 predicted proteins | sample Stecom2011_FD_187523 | JGI IMG/M metagenome (GOLD analysis project Ga0209075, IMG submission 187523) | Agricultural soil microbial communities from Utah to study Nitrogen management - Steer compost 2011 (SPAdes) (version 2) | ecosystem: Environmental > Terrestrial > Soil > Agricultural land...
TGTCACCAAAGGTAGTGGCATTGTTGTACATGCTACGCATTGTATCAATTTAAGTCAGTATGATAAAAAACGATTAATCCCTGCTTATTGGGGTGCAAATATTAACCGTAAATACGGAACATGGTTAAAGATTAAAGGTACGAGCAGAAATAGTTTGCTTACTGAAATTATTCAAATGGCTAATTCCAGTGGTATCGCGATTGCAGAGGTTTCTGCAGTCACAAGCCATGAGTTAGAAAGTGTGATTAAGTTAAAAGTGACATTAAAAGAAAAAAGGGAACTAGATCTGTTAATTTTAAATCTACAAAAAGTACCACAAGTATATTATGTGGAGCGTGAAATTATATGAGAATGCTTGTAACAAAAGTATCAAATGCTAAGTTATCTGTTGATAATACATTGATTTCTAGTATTGGCGAAGGCTATGTTGTATATTTCGGTGTTAAGGATACGGATACAGAAGACTTAGTTGATAAATGTGTTCGTAAAATTACAAATTTACGTATTTATCATGATGAACAAGATAAACTGAACTTAAAACTAGACAAAGACAAACAAGAAATCCTTGTTGTATCACAATTCACTTTATATGGCGATGTAACAAATAATAATAGGCCAAGTTTTACGAAGGCTGCAAAACCTGAATTGGCTCAAAAACTATATGAATCATTTGTTACAAAGTTAAAAAAATTAGGCTATAGCGTACAAACAGGTGTATTCGGGGCACATATGGTTATTGATGCAACTTATATAGGTCCATTTAATTTAATGTATGACATAGGTGACTAAGTATGAAAAAAATTAATTTTAAACTCGTTAATATACTTTTATTACTGATCATTATCATATTAGCAATCTTTATACTGCCAAATGTTTCAGGCATATTAAGTAAAGGTTTTCAAGCAATATTACCGTTAATCATTGCTTTTACATTAGCTTATATACTTAATCCACTAATTAATTTACTACAAAAATATAAGATACCTAGATGGGTAGGTATCATTATGGTCTATACAATTGTTACTGTATTTGTAATCTTTTTAGTTTGGGGTGTATTAAAACCTGCAATAGAATCCATTGGTAACATTTCTGTAGGTATTGAAAACATTATGTATGAAATTGGTCAAATACTAAATGTTGATACAACGGATATGTCGCTTTATATTGTTAGTTTGGTTGATGATATTATCGTTGAGGTAACCAATTTCTTTACTGCAAGTGGTGGTACAGTTGGTGAAGTATGGAATGTCATTGTAGGTGGTGCGGTTGTTATTGTCGTTGGGATAATATTCTTACTTAATTTTCCAAGAATCCGTATGCAAATTAAAGAGTACCTTACACTCACCGTAAAACCAAAAACAGTTAGTTTTGTTAAAACACTTGATCAAGAATTAACAACTTATTTGGTTGCAGAAATCATTATTGCTGGTATTCAAGCGGCTCAATATGGCGGATTAATGTTGATTCTATCAATATTCTTCCCAGAGTTTTTAGTTTTTGTACCTTTAGTAGCAATTGTTGCAGCAGTATTATCGCTTATACCTTACTTTGGTGGTTATTTCTCAATTTTATTTACCGCTATTATTGTGATGACTGTACCAAATGCTGCATATGGTATGCTTGGTATAGGTGTCTTTACACTAATTTTCCCACAACTGGATGCATATGTCATAAATCCTAAAATATACCAAACAAAACTAAAATTAAATCCAATCTCTACGATTGCATTTGTATTACTCGGTCAAGCTTTCTTTGGCATTATTGGGGCAATCTTATCTGTACCATTCCAAGTGGTCTTAGAAGTAACAATGCAGTATTATAAAGAAAATATTAAAAAAAGTATTAAAAAGATTAATGAACACTTATAAATTGATTGCTAAACAAGCAATAAAGTGATAAAATAAGTTAGAAATTAAATCGGTCGAAGATAAAGCAAAAATGATGAATAAGATCTTTAAAACAAGCGAGTGGTTCATTCAGGTGAAAGAACCATCAAAGATCAAAGTCATGGGACAACTTTTGAGACTAAACACATTTTGAGGGCCAGTTAATCTGGAACTAAGGTGGCACCGCGAACTAATTATTCGTCCTTAGAATTTTTTAAGGGCGTTTTTTGTTAAAAAGGAGAAAGTAAATGAAACAACCAATGATATATTTTGATAATTACTTATTAAGAGACATCGAAGTTAAAGATGGTAAAGATATGTATGAATATGGTAAAGACTTAGAAAATGTAAGATTTTTAAGTTGGGGACCTTACAATGATATTACTGAAAGCTATATTTCAATAAAACAGTATTTCTTAAAACGTCCAGAAAGAGGCTTGCCTGTAGGCTATGCTATCGTTGATTTGAAAACTGATAAAATGATTGGTACCATCGATTTTCACACCATCATCTCAGATGGTGTTGTTGAAGCAGGTTTTTGTTTAAACAAAGCATACTGGAATCAAGGTATTATGTCCAAGGCACTCCATAAATTACTTGAAGTTGGTTTTTATTATCATGGTTATAAGAAAATAGTGATTGGACATGCCAATCAGAATGAGCAAAGTCAGCGTGTCATAGAAAAAAATAATTTCATTTTCGACTATCAAGACGAAAAGAAATATTATAACCGTTTTAGTGGTCAAAATGAACCGTCAAAATGGTATTACTTAACAAAGGAGACTTTTAAAAGATGAACTATATTAAAGTCAAAGGCACATATGATGTGCTACCAGATGATGTAAATAACTGGGTAGCGCTTGAAAACTATGTCAGAAATTTATTCAACACATATAACTACAAAGAAATTAGAACACCTATTATGGAATATTCTAATGTCATACATAGAGACAATGAACTATCTGATATGGTGACCAAAGAAACCTATAATTTTAAAGATAAATCAAATAGAGATCTTACCTTGAGACCAGAAGGTACAGCAGGTGTAATTAGGAGTTTTGTAGAAAATAAACTATATACAACACCAGGTGCAACCAAACTGTTCTACTTAGGACCTAATTTCAGGTATGAGCGCCCACAAAAGGGTCGTTTTAGACAGTTTATGCAGTTTGGGTGTGAAGTACTTGGCTCTAATGAGGCAAGCATTGATGCTGAGGTTATTGAGCTTGCCTATGAAACCATTTTTAAACTTGGACTTAAACAAGTTAGCGTTAAACTAAATAGTTTAGGTGATGATCAATCCAAACAAAACTACCGTCAGGCACTCATTGACTTTTTAACACCTATGAAAGATAAATTATCTAATGACTCACAAACTCGTTTATTAAACAATCCATTAAGAATATTAGATTCTAAGGATAAAAATGATATTGATTTAACAAAAGATGCCCCTTTACCACTAGATTATTTAAATGAAACATCCAAAAAACATTTTGATGATGTCATCGAATTGTTAAATATTATGGAAATACCATATGAAATAGATAAAAAATTGGTACGCGGTTTAGATTACTATACACATACAGTTTTTGAAATTCATGCAACTACCGAAGGTTTTGGTGCACAAAATGCTTTAGGTGGTGGTGGTAGATATCAAAATCTTGTTAAAGAGTTAGGTGGTCCAGACTTACCAGGTATCGGTTATGCCTTTGGTATGGAAAGATTATTAAGTGCACTCAAACAAGAAGGTATACAGCTACCAAATCATAATAAACTAGATGTCTATTTTGTAACATTTGATGATAAAACACGCAAACAAGCCATTAGATTACAACGTCAATTAAGAACACATAATATATCATCAGATATAGACCATTTAAATCGTGGGTTTAAACCTCAGCTTAAAGAAGCTATAAACTATGGTGCAGCATATATAGTTATTATAGGCGATGAAGAATTAAAAATGCAAACTGTTCAACTGAAAAACACCGTAACAGAACACCAACAAGTGGTTGCTTTTGATGCACTTGTTGAAACACTAAAGGAGCTTTTATCATGATGAATAAGTATAGTCATAACAATAATGAATTAACAATAAAGAACTTAAACAAATCTGTCTATTTAAAGGGCTGGGTTGCAAAGGTAAGAAACCTTGGTGGTTTAATATTTATGGATTTAAGAGACCAATTTGGCATTACACAACTCGTCGTTAAACCAGATAGTCCGCTTTATGAACGTGCCAGTCAAATTCGTTCAGAATTTGTTATTGAAGTTCAAGGCGTTGTCGTTGAAAGAGAATCCAAAAATCCTAATATGATGACTGGTGATATTGAGGTTATATTAAATGAATTGACAATTCTTAATACGGCTTTAACCACACCTATAACAATTAACGATCAAGATAACATCTCAGAGGAGGTGCGTTTGAAGTATCGTTATTTAGATTTAAGGAAACCAATTTCTAAAAACTATTTGTTAAAACGTAGTCAAATTACTCAAAGTATACGTCAAACCTTATTAGCTCATAACTTTTTAGAAATGGAAACACCGTATTTGGTTAAAACAACACCTGAGGGTGCTAAAGAGTTTATCGTACCTTCAAGACTATATCATGGTGAAGGATATGCATTAGCACAATCACCACAGTTGTTTAAACAACTCTATATGATTTCTGGGTTTGAAAAGTACTTCCAAATTGCAAGATGCTTTAGAGATGAAGACTTAAGAGCGGATCGTCAATTAGAGTTTACTCAAATTGACATTGAAGCATCCTTTGTAACACAAGCAGATATCTTAAGTTTAAGTGAACAAATCATGAAAAATATGTTTAAAGATGTATTAAATAAAGACTTAGTTTTACCGATACCACACTTAACATATCAAGCAGCTTTTGATATGTATGGATCTGATAAACCTGACCTAAGGTTTGATTTAAAAATAGATAACTACACAGATATACTTCAAAGTTATAAAGTACCATTATTTGAAAATAAGGCAGCAGTTCGAGGGTTTTTAGTGCCAAACAATTCGTTATTTACGCGTAAATACTTTGATAAGTTAACCGAAATCGTTAAAAAGAACCACGGGGATGCACTGGCATATGCAAAAAATGAAGGTGGAATACTTTCAGGATCGATTGCTAAGTTCCTAGACGAAAAGATATTGCTAGAAGGTCATACACTACTTTTAGTACCAGGGACTTATGAAGGTGCAACCAATGCAGCAGGTGCTATAAGAAAAGAACTTGGCAAAGACTTAAAACTTATTGACCAATCAATGGAGAGTTTAGTTTGGATAGTTGACTTCCCATTATTTGAATACAGTGAAACAGACCAAAGATTATATGCAAGACACCATCCATTTACAGCACCAAAAAATGTTGATGAATTTAAAACAAATCCTAAAAAAATGTTAGCCAATGCCTATGACCTTGTTTGGAATGGTTATGAAATTGGTGGTGGTTCGATGCGTATTTTTAATCAAACCGTACAAAACCAAATGTTTGAAACATTAGGATTTACACAAGCAGAGATTAAAAATAAATTTGGTTTCTTTATGGATGCTTTAAAATATGGTACACCACCACATGGTGGCGTAGCATTTGGATTAGACAGAATTGTTATGCTTGCGACAAAGACCGATAATATTAAAGATGTTATCGCCTTTCCTAAAACGCAATCTGCAAGAGATGTCATGATGGAATCTCCAAGTCCAATTGACCAAAATCAATTGATTGAACTTGGCTTAGAGGTGAAAAAATGAAAACTTTAATATTAGCTGGTGGTTGTTTTTGGGGCGTGGATGCTTACTTTAGACAACTAAAAGGTGTAAATGATACAAAGTCAGGTTATGCAAATGGCAATAAAGATAATCCGACATACCAAGAGGTATGTAATGGTATTGCAACACATGCTGAAGCTGTCAAGATTGATTATGACCCAAAAGTTATATCTTTAAATAAGTTACTTGAACAATTCTTTAGAATTATCGATCCAACAACACTCAACCGTCAAGGCAATGATGTAGGTGTTCAATATCGCAGTGGTATTTATTATGATGATGAAATGACCAAAGAAACAGCTTTAGCATTTATCGCTAAAGCACAATTAGAACATACAAAGAAGATCGTGGTTCAGGTTGAAGCACTTACACAGTTTTATTTAGCAGAAGATTATCATCAAGATTATCTTCAAAAAAATCCAACAGGTTATTGTCATATTGATTTGAATTTAGCAAAGGCGTCTGAAAAGAAATGAAAAACACAAATTACATATCATGGGATCAGTACTTTATGGGACTTGCAAAACTTTCAGCATTACGTTCTAAAGATCCAAACACACAAGTTGGTGCATGTATCATAAATCCTGACAATCGAATTGTTGCGATTGGTTATAATGGTTTACCTGTAGGATTGTCTGATGACGAAGACTTTTGGCAAAAAAGTGAAAATTATTCTAAATCAAAATATGCATATGTTGTACACGCAGAAGCAAATGCTATTTTAAATGCGACAACATCCTTAAAAAACTCAACACTTTATGTAACATTATTTCCTTGTAATGAATGTATGAAACTCTTGGTTCAAGCAGGGGTTAAAGAAATTGTTTATATGTCTGATAAAGATAATGGTAAAGAAAGTCATATTGCATCAACAACAATGATGAAAAAAGCTGGTATAAAAGCCAGACAAATAAACTTGGAGACGATTAAACTTGAAACTGACGTCTAAGGTCAAAACACTTTTTCACAGTGTTATATTTGCATATATTTATTTAATGATTGCCTTAATTGTACCGACTAACTTTAGTGTAACAGCACCCAATCAATCCCGTTCAGCAAATACGATGATTACGATTGAAGGCAAAGACCAAACCACCCATCTTAAAACGATGTCTGTTTTAAGTATGGTGCGGATTACCGGGTTTGCACGTATGCTTTATGAATTGAACCCGCAATTTGAAGTTGAACCATTAAATTATGTAGAATCGACACTATCTGGTTATGAAATGGGTCTTAGAGGAGTGATTCAAAAAAATGCATCCTTTGAACAATCATTAATTAGTGCATATACCTTAGCACATGAAATAGATTCAAGCATCAGTATTAACTACAATCTTATTGGCATGATTATAGATTACAGATCGCCTGAATATGATACTTTGCGCATAGGTGATATCATCACAGATGTTGACAATCAAAACTTTAGTGATTATGAAACGATGGGTTTATATTTTATTAATAATAATGGTCTATTAAAGTTAGATGTTTTGAGAAATAATGAGACCATTGAAATAACAATCGACAAAACAAATGAAGCCATTTTTAGATTCTATCCTAAATATGATATTATATCTGCCCAACCAAATTACAGTTTACCAGGGAGTCGTTCGAATATAACAGGACCATCTGCTGGTATGATGTATACTTTAAGTATATATTTTGCATTAATTGATTTTGATTTAATAGATGTTGATATTGCTGGTACTGGGACAATACGATACAATAATGAAGTTGGGCCTATTGGTGGTTTGGTACAAAAGATATACGGTGCACATAAAGAGGGCATTAATCATTTTATCATTCCAGCAAGTCATTATGATGAGGTTAAACACTTAAGTCATTTAATGCACCTATATCCAGTAACAACTATAGAATCAGCAATTGAGGTTATAACTAATGAAATACTTAATTAAGCTTTGGAATCAATCTAAAGTTGTTCGTTATAGGCTAGATGATCTTACTACCATGAAATCAACCGTATTTAGTGTGTTAGGCAGCTTAGTTGCAACAACTATTCTAGTGTTGCCACTATACTTAATATTGGTACAATTATTTATGTTTGTTGATATACATATTGTATTGATTATATTATTATTTGTATTATCTATTATTGCTGTGTTCATCTATGAATATTTAATGTATTATATTAGTGGACTCATTGAACCTAAAATAAAAAAACTATATACGAAAAGTCTAGTGATTGTAGAAGGCAGCATTATTAGTTTGTTATTTGTTGTTGTCGGTATTATATTTGTCGTTATATTTTTACAAGGAGTTTAAAAATGATTATATCTTATATCATCATGGCTGTTCTAATCATTATAGATGTCATACTTAAACAAGTTTTTATTAGTATTTATCAAGTTGGTGAAATTAAACCAATCATAGATAATGTACTGTATTTTGGATATGTTCAAAATACAGGTGCATCATTTGGTCTATTTCAAGGTCAACAGCTAGTTTTCTTCTTTATTACAATATTTGCTCTAGTATTGTTTGGTTATTTCTTTTCTAAATCAAATTGGCAAACAAAAAAGGTTTATACACTAGCGTTTATATTTTTAATTGCAGGTACACTGGGTAATGCCATTGACCGTGTATTGTTTGGATTCGTGATAGACTATGTACAAATGCCGTTTTTACCAATTGTTGGTGGGACAATATTTAATTTTGCAGATGTATTATTAAATGCAGGTGTCATCTTATTATTTATAGATATACTAATACTTGATACAATCAGACATAAAAAAATGAAAGCAGTAGACAATGAAGAAACTAATCGTAACATCAACGGATAGTGTAAGATTAGATCACTATTTGGTAGATAAATTAAATATAAATAGAAGTCAAATTACAAGTCATATTAAAACTGGCCATATTTTAGTTAACGGTCAAGTAACTAAACCAGGTTATAAGTTAAGCAATGAAGATGTAGTCACCCTAGAGTTGCCAGACCAAACAAAGATTACCCCATTAAAACCTAAAGACATAAATCTAGATATAGTTTTTGAAGATGATCATATTATGGTAATTAACAAGCCAAAAGGATTGGTTGTGCATCCTTCAAAAACATTTACGGATACGACTTTAGTTTCTGGTTTACTACACCACACGGACAACTTATCAAATATCAATGATGATTTATTTAGACCAGGTATTGTTCACCGTATTGATAAAGATACTTCAGGACTGTTATTGGTTGCTAAAACCAACAAAGCGCATGAAATACTCGCCAAAGATTTGAAAAATCATGCAATTAAGCGTGAGTATATTGCACTTGTACATGGTGTATTGGATCATAATAAGGGTATTATTGATGCACCGATATCTAGACATCCAAAGGTACGTACTAAAATGGCTGTGGTTGCCAGTGGCAAACCTGCAATCACGCATTTTAATGTTATGGAAACATTTAAAGACCACACACTATTGCATTGTAAACTAGAAACTGGTCGTACCCATCAAATACGTGTGCATCTAGCCTATATCAAACATCCAGTTGTTGGTGATCCTTTATATGGACATAAAGCAAGCATTTTAGAAGACGGACAACTGTTACACGCTTTTAAATTAGAATTTGTACACCCGCAGACAAAAAAAGTAATGGTGCATGAAGCACCATTACCAGAATCTTTTAAAAGTTATTTAGAATCTTTAAGTTAAATTTTGTTTGGTAATATTTTTGAAGTTCATTTTGGCAATTTTACTTAAGCCATCTATACCATGTGTGTCATATATTTCTTTAATTTGAACATCAACTTCTTTACTAGCACCAAGTTTTAACTTCATATTTAGTTTCTTTGAGTATTGATGCATTTTAACTAAAAATGCGTAACGGGCAATAATCGATGCTGCTGCAACACTTAAGTGAACAGATTCAGCCTTTGTATAAAACTCTAAATCTCGATAAATCAGTTTTTCATCCTTTAAGTAATTAAAGTAATGTGTTGGTAAACAAAACTGGTCAATGATTACAGGTACTGCAGCAGTCACTTTAGAAGTTGTCTTAATTATCATATGATTATGTAATAAAGCTTTAATCTTATTAAGGTTTAAACCTTTAGCAGTTTGTTCATTATACTTTTCTGGTGTTAAAATAACAATAGAATGTGTTAGACGTTTAGCAATGGTTGGTGCGAGTTTAATAATTTCTTTTGTAGACATTGTCTTAGAATCTCTAACACCTAATTTTTCTAACCATTCAATATCTTCAATTGAAGTATATGCACTACATACAACCACCGGACCTAATGCATCACCAGTACCGACTTCATCAGAGCCAATTGCTGCATAGTTTGTAATATTTAAAAAGGATTTAATAGCAACTAATTCTGGATTAATTTCTTCACCTTGAAGTAATACTTTACCTGAACTAAATGCATTAATTCGTGTATCATTATGATGCGCAACAAAATAAACATAAGGTTGATCAACCTTTAAAAGATAGTTGCTGTAAAATTGTTTGAGCTGTTCTAGTTGATCACTAGATAAGCTAATTGTGTAATTTCTCAATAATCTTCACCTACTATGTTATATTATACCATAAAAAGTGATAGAAGCGGAGTTTAAGAATGTATTCGACAAAAGCACTAGAATTTAATTTAATATTAGCGAAAATTCAAGCATATGCCTTTTCTAAGGCGGCAGCGCTAAATATAGAAGATACGAAACCCTCAAATAATTATGAAGCGGTTGTTTTAAGTTTAAACCAAACAAGTGAACTTAAATTAATTATCCAAACATACGGTAAATTACCATTTGTTAAAGACTTTGATATCTTTAAAACAATTGCTAATTTAGACAAGTTGGATTTTTTAAAGGTTGAAGACTTTCTTGTTATAAGACGTTTAATTAAAATGGAAAAAGCACTAGAAAGTTATTTTAAAGCACTAGATGTTGACTACATTAAATATTTAGATTGGATCAAAGATTTTAAACACCTAAAAACACCTTTGCAATCTATAGACAATATTATCAAAGATGATGAAACGATTTATGATGATGCATCTGTTGAATTAAAGAAAATACGTCAGAATTTAAAGTCAAAACAAAGACAATTAGATAAACTTTTAAGTGAAGTTTTAGTTAGATACCAATCGTACTTAAATGAATCGATTATCGTCATGCGTAATGGTCGTTATGCAATACCTATTAAAGAAGGCTTCAAAAATAAAGTTAAAGGTATTATTCATGATGTATCTGCATCTAAGCAGACAGTTTATATTGAACCAGAAGATATTAGACAAGTGACACAAGACATAGAATATTTAAACAAGATGGAAGCGCAGGAAATCATTCAAGTATGTACTGGTTTATCTAATGAACTTAAACCCTATGTGGTTGAGTTCCAAACACATATTGGTTTATTTATTGATTTAGATATATTGCATGCAAAGTCTACATTTGCTATAGAGATTAATGCAACCTTACCCAATATAAATGATCAAGGTGATATACATTTAATGGATGCAAGGCATCCTTTAATTGATCAATTTGATGTTGTACCAATTGAGATTAGCATGAGTGGTCATAAGAATGTACTGATGATTACTGGTCCAAATACTGGTGGTAAAACAGTTGCTTTAAAAACTGTCGGGTTATTTACATTAATGTTACAGTCAGGTATTTTATTACCACTGAAAAAACAAAGTCATATGAGTGTTTTTGATCAAGTATTTGCAGATATCGGTGATGAGCAGTCGATCCAACAGTCCTTATCAACATTTTCATCACATTTAACCAAAATCAAGTCCATGTTTGATAATTTAGAAGGCAATGCATTAATTCTATTAGATGAACTAGGTAGTGGTACAGATCCTATTGAAGGTGTGTCGCTTGCGATTGCTATTATTGATGAATTAAAAGCAAATAAAAATAACCGTGTGATGCTTACAACGCACTATTCTGAATTAAAGCTATATGCCTACGAAAATAAAGATATATTAACAGCAAGTGTTGCATTTGATGAAGTCACACTAAAACCACTTTATAAAATTCATTTAGGCATTGCAGGATCATCTCATGCATTAAAGATTGCATCACGTTTAGGACTACCTAGTCATGTAATTGAAAATGCAGAAATATTGGTGAGTGGTCGTCAAACCAATCTGGGTAAAAACATTGAAAAACTGAATAAAGAACAAAATTTATTAGAACAACAAAAAATAGTTTTAGAAAAACAAAAAAATGAACTAGAAAAAGAATTAAAGTTATATCAAGAAAAGAATAGAAACTTTGATAAAGAAAAAGCACAAATGCTTGAGCGTATCAAAACAAAAGCACAAAAAGAATATGACAAACTTAAAACAGAAGCTTTAGAGATGATAGAGAAACTATCAAAAGTAGAAAAACTATCCACACCAGAAAAAGCGAAACTTAAAGGTGCACTCAATCAATCACCAAATAAGGCGGTTCATGTAAAACAAGAGCCACTAAAAGTTGGTGATACAGTCATGGTCACAAATTACGGACAAGACGGCGTCATTACTAAAGTGAGTAAAGACACTTATACGGTATCTGTGGGTTTATTCGAGTTACCATTCAAACGTAGTGAACTTTCAAAAATAACGGTTAAACCTAAAAATTTTGATAAGCCTCAAGCCAAATACACAGGTTTTGCGCCATCAAAAGCCCCAACCTACGAACTAGATTTAAGAGGCGTACGTTTTGAAGA
>Ga0209075_1003806_pt1 | contig 12335 bp, 11 predicted proteins | sample Stecom2011_FD_187523 | JGI IMG/M metagenome (GOLD analysis project Ga0209075, IMG submission 187523) | Agricultural soil microbial communities from Utah to study Nitrogen management - Steer compost 2011 (SPAdes) (version 2) | ecosystem: Environmental > Terrestrial > Soil > Agricultural land...
TCCCCAATCACCTGAGACTGCCGCAGCCCACCGCAATGGCCAATCATCAGCCAGCAGTGCGGGCGTATTACGGCGAGGTGGTCGGTGATGTTTTTGGCATTGGAAGGCCCCACGCCAATGTTGACCAACGTAATACCCTGGCCCGGCTCCTTTGCTTTCAGGTGATAAGCAGGCATCTGGAACCTGTGCCAGACCACAGAATCCACAAGCGCCTGCATGTCTTCTTCGCGCATACCCCGCTCAATTACCACATTCCCGGGCAACACCATGCTCTGAAAGCGGGAGCTTCCCAATAGCATATCGAGCCCATGGCGGATGAACTGGTCAACATAGCGATGGTAGTTGGTCAGCAATATCCAACGCTGCACGTGTTGCCAGTCACTGCCGGTGTAATGCACCAAACGCCGCAAGGAAAAATCCGTGCGAGAGGCATCGAACAGGGCCAACGGTAGTTCTTCAAGCTCCTGCCAGTCGCGCAGGCCATCGGCTGTGCCATCGTCGGTTGCGGATAGATCGGTGCTGGGGAAAATCCGAGACAGTTCGCTGGCGGTAACGCCCGAAGCGCCCAGCTCATCGCCCTGCTCAACAACATAGGGGTAGGGGATTTTAACCCGGCTCCAGCCTACCTCTACCAGAACGGTGAAATCCCCCATGATATGCTCCAGCTGGTTTTCCAGATAACGCCGGAAAGCCTCCGGCTGGGTTACCGTAATGGTGTAAACACCCGGCACCTGAAGCCGCGCATAGGCGCGTACACTGCTGGGAACCTCACCCTGAGCCTGATAGGTCAGGCGCAACTCAGGATAACGAAAGGCACACTGGGACTGCTGTGGCAACTGGCGGTCAGTAAGGTATTGCTTCAGCGCTGCACGCAACGCACCAGTGGCTTGCTCATAAAGTGCCGCAAGACGATCAACCGCCGCTTCCGGGGTGGTTACTTCAATAAAATTATCATCGCTGGATAGTGTCACGACATGCCTCAGAGTTGTTTTACCGTCAGTGCTGCGCGCTTCTGTCGCGCAAATCTTTAAACGCCATGGCTAACGCTAACAGAACGATCAGCGTAATCGCCAGCAGCCCAATACTCACAGCGGTGTGCCATGAGCTGTAAGGGCGCACTGCGAACACAATGGCCGTGATAACCGCAATGCCCACCGAAGTACCAATACGCTGCCCGGTTTGCATGATAGCCCCGGAACTGCCTGCATAGGCGAGAGGTACTTCAGCCAGGGTGAGGGTTTGGTTGGGGCTGATTACCGACCCTTGGCCGAGACCAAAAAAAGCCAGAGACAACAGCAGCCACCAGATACTCAGGCCGGCATAGGTGTGCAATAGCACCACTGCGATACTGGACAGCAATCCGAATACCGCAAACATCAGCCCGCCGATGACAACCTTACGTCCGTAATGGTTGACCCGCTTGCCCGCCCAGTTGGACGACCAGGCCGAGAGCAAAGCCGAAGGAATGCCGATCATGCCGGCTTCAAACGCCGAAAAACCCACACCTTGCTGAGCGTACAAGGGGATTAGCACCCAAACACTGGTCATGCCCAAAAAATACAGAAACATGATGACACTGCCATTACGGTAGCTGGACGTGGAAAAAATTTTCAAGTCCACCATGGGGCTGTAGCCCCGCCGTTTATACCAACGCTCCCACAGCACCCAAAGGTAAAACAGCAGAAGACCAGCGGGCAGCAGCAGCCAAATCAACCGGGATGAGCGTGACTCAACAAATGGATAGAGAACTGCCAATACACCCAAACCCACCAGCAGAGCGCCTACCGGGTCGAGCGATCTCAGGCCTTTGTTTGCCAGAGATTTGGGCTTGTGTATCAGCGGCCGGGGGAACCAGCGCAGTGCCAGCGCTATGGTTAACAAGCCTATGGGCACGTTGATCAGAAACGTCAGACGCCAGCCTATCTCGTCGCCACCGAGGTGAATCAGAGTGCCCCCCAGAACAGGCCCGACGGCAACAGAAACACCCACCGTGGTGCCAAAAAAACCAAAAGCGCGACCGCGATCCGGCCCCTGAAAATATTGCTGAATCATGCCAATGCCCTGAGGGTTCAGAAACCCAGACCCGACACCCTGAACAAAACGAGCCGCATTAAGCCAATCCGCATCCGGCGCTAGCCCGGCGGCTACTGAGGCGAGGGTGAATATGGAAACCCCCAAAATGAAAAATCCGCCGCGCCCCATAAGGTCCCCGGCACGGCCCGCACTCACCAGCACCACGCCGAAGGTGAGTGCATAACCGGAGAGCACCCATTGGATATCGGATTGGCTGGCGTTTAGCCCTTCCTGAATCGATGCCAAAGCTACGTTAATCACACTCACACTCATCAACGACATAAAAATCGCCATGAGTAGCACCATAAGAACGCGCCAGCGCTCGGAGTCGCTGATGGTGTTGGGGGTGGTGTTTGGCTTTGAGGCGGGTTGAGTCATCTAGAAACCATATCCGTCACTAACGCTGTGTGGGTGTCAATGATGATGGTAAGCGTTTAATGCTCAACTGCCCAATGGCGTGAAGAAAATAGATTGGTAACCAAGAGGGGCAATGAGCTTCTTGAGCCGCAGAGCGGTATTGTCGCTGATTTTGACGGGCTATTCAGAACATCCTTAGACAACGAGGCGAGTTCACCGGAAACTGACTTACATCACTGGATAATAGTGAATAGATAGCTACGCTTCTATGTGGTTGTTTGTGAACTGTCAGGGAAGGTGGTTAATTGAGTCGCTTTGATCGCATTTATAAGATTCACGATATTCTTTGCAACGCCCGCCATCCCGTTGCCATGAAAGTGTTCATGGATGAGCTGGAGGCCAGCCGAAATACCATAACCCGAGATTTTGAGTATCTCCGCGACTCGCTTGGTGCGCCGCTTGAGTATTGCCGTGAACAAAACGGGCACCGCTACGCGCCGGATGCGCCCGTATTCGAGCTACCCGGATTCTGGATGAGCCCGGCGGAACTCTATGCTTTGTTGGCTTGTGGGCAACTGCTGGACAACGTGCAGCCAGGCCTGATCTCCAGCCGTTTGGCCCCCCTGAAAAGCAAAATTCGGGATCTTTTGGGGGAGACTGGCCATGATGCCCAGGCAATCGACGACCGCATTCACATTCAGCCCGTCCAAATACGCAACGCCAACCACCAAATGTTTGACCTGGTGGCTCAGGCAACCCTTTCCGAAAAATGCCTGACGTTTCACTACCAGCCTCGCGGTGAGGGTGGCGGAAAGCAACGCACCGTGCATCCACAACGGCTACTGCATTACCGCTCGAACTGGTATTTGCTGGCGTATTGCGAAGAAGCTGAAGCATTGCGCCTGTTCTCTTTGGATCGAATCAATCTGGCTGACATTGCTGATACGCCCGCCCGGCCTATGCCTGAGCAGGAACTGGAAACCTTCTCAAACGCCGGGTTTGGCATTTTCGGCGGTGAACCCAAGGCCACGGCCCACCTGCGTTTTTCACATCACGCCGCTCGCTGGGTAGCGGAAGAACAATGGCATAGAAACCAGAAATGGGAGTGGCAAGATGATGGTTACCATCTGCATGTGCCCTATGCCGATGAGCGGGAATTGGTGATGGAAGTGTTGCGCTATGGGGCGGATGTGGAGGTGCTTGGGCCGCGAGAGTTGAGAGAGGAAGTGGCGGAGCGCATTAGGGTTATGGCGGGGATTTACTGAAAAAGTTTTGGGTGATGCAGTTTTTGAGGCAGTGGATGGTTTAGGCTGAATTCGATGTTATTTGAGTAATCGGGTGAGCAAGTTGCAGAAAAACAAATATGTAGCCCATGTGAAGATGGACGTTGATTCAGGCACCTGGTTGGAGCCCCACGGGCTCGCGGATCATCTTCAAAAAGTGGCAAATCTCAGCGACAGAAAGGCGGCCGCATTTCATTCCGGAGGGTGGGGAATGGCCGCTGGCCTTTGGCATGACCTGGGTAAGTATCGTGGTTCCTTTCAGGAATACATTCGCGATGCCTCCGGCTACGAACGTGAGAATGCTCACGTGGAAGGGCCAAAACGAGTGACGCATTCGACAGCGGGCGCGGTACACGCAATTAACCAGTGGCCATCAGTGCCTGGCTATATCATTGCGTACCTCATTGCCGGGCACCACGCCGGTTTGCCAGACTGGCTCGGGAATCAAGGCTCTCTGCAGTTTCGTTTGCAGGAGGCCGGAAAAGAGTACTCGGAAGCAATGAGCGCGGACATTCCCGAGCATCTTTTGACGGCGGATCAGCCGGACGTTCCGGCCCCGGCCAGAAACCTCGATTCCATAAGCCTTTGGATGCGTTTGTTGTTTTCCTGCCTGGTGGATGCTGATTTTCTGGACACTGAGAGCTACATGGCCCCGGAGCGAGTCGGCCAGCGCAATCAGTTGTCTGGTTTGTCAGAGCTTCATCCGGTGTTCTTCGAAAAAATGAAGAAGCTGCAAACAAAAGCAGACGACACACCGCTGAATATAATCCGGAAAGCAATATTCGATGCCTGCCAACACAGTGCCGCTGAAGAATCCGGCCTATTCAGCCTGACCGTGCCCACCGGGGGAGGAAAGACACTTGCCAGCCTCGGGTTCGCACTGGAGCATGCCAGACTGCATGGTAAGTCCCGGATTATCTATGCCATCCCATTCACTAGCATCATTGAACAGAACGCTGGTGTTTTTCGAGAATTCCTTGGGGATGAAGTCGTTCTTGAGCATCACAGCAGTCTTGACGTTGATCCCGCCGCAGAACGTGCAGGTTCGAGGCTGGCGGCTGAGAACTGGGATGCGCCATTGATCGTGACCACAAATGTTCAACTGTTCGAGTCGCTATTTGCCAGCCGTACCAGCCGTTGCAGAAAACTGCATAATCTCGTGAACAGCGTAATTATTCTGGACGAAGCGCAACAAATACCCAGAGATTTTCACGAGCCGATCACTCAGGTCATGCAACAGATGGCCGATCACTTCGGCGTGACCTGGTTGCTCTGCACAGCCACTCAGCCTGATCTGGGCAAGCAGATAGACCCCTTTGGCAGTGTCTTGCACACTGGACTGGATAATGTCCGGGAAATTATCCCCGAGCCCGCACAGCTTGCAAGCCAGCTAAAGCGCGTAGAAATAGAGATGCCGTCAGACCCGGACGAAACAACATCCTGGGAGTCATTGGCTAACCAACTGTCGGAAGAGCCGTGTGTTCTGGTGGTGGTTAACAAACGTCAGGATGCGAGAACTCTCTACGGCCTGCTTCCCGAAGATGGCGACATTTTCCATCTCTCTGCAAATATGTGTGCCGACCATCGCTCCGCTGTTCTGAAGGAAATTCGTGGCAGACTCGCTGACCGGCGGGCAGGTTCGGCGCGCCCTTTGCGTGTGGTCAGTACCCAGCTGATCGAAGCGGGTGTAGATGTGGATTTTCCCGTGGTCTATCGCGCCATGGCAGGGCTGGACTCCATTGCTCAGGCGGCAGGACGTTGTAATCGTGAGGGGCGGTTATCCAAGGGGCGCGTTGTGGTATTTCAGCCAGAACAGCTCCCACCACCCGGTTTTCTGAGGCAAGCTGCCCAAGTGACCACAAAGCTACTGCGAAGCGGGCAGTTGGGCGACCCACTTAGCCCACAAGCGATACAGGCCTTTTTTAGCGATCTCAATGCGCAGGGTGATCGGGATAAGTATGGAGTTTGCGAGTTGTTAAAGGCTCAGAGCTCATCTGACGCGCCATTGGCAATCCAGTTCAGAAGTGCGGCAGAAAAGTTCCGTCTGATTAATGATACGGGCATTGGCGTTGTTGTCCCGTTCCGCCCGGATCAGCATGAAGAATCCCCCATTGAACAATGGCTGAACTTGCTGGAGCAGGACGGCTCCCTGAAGTGGGTACACCGCAAGTTGCAGAGATACAGCGTTACGCTGCCGGAGTCGCTGGCCAAGCAGCTTCATGCCATGGGTGCTATTTGCCAACGGGCCGGGAAATTTGTTGTCGAATCCAGTCATTACCACTCGGTTTGGGGTGTGCAGGCACCGGATAGCCTGATCCCCGCTGAATCAACCGTTATATAGGAGGGCTTATGGCATTTTGCCTGGAAGTCAGTGGAGAATTCGCCTGCTTTACAAGGCCGGAAATGAAAGTAGAGCGGGTGAGTTACGATGTGATTACGCCTTCGGCCGCAAGAGCGATTTTTGAGGCCATTCTGTGGAAACCGGCAATTCAGTGGCAGATAACGAAGATAGAAGTGCTCAACCCAATCAAATGGATGAACCTGCGGCGCAATGAGGTGGAATCCATCGTGTCTACGCGAACGGCCCAGACGGCAATGAAAAGTGGCGAAGGGCATTTGGGAATATATGTAGACGAGCAGCGCCAGCAGCGTGCGAGCCTGTTGCTTAAAGATGTCCGCTACCGACTTCACGGTGAGTTTCAACTGACGGATAACGCGGGCCCCCAGGACTCTGCCGCAAAGTTTGCGGATATGTTTCGCCGCCGCGCAGAAAAAGGACAGTGCTTTAATCAACCGTATCTGGGGTGCCGTGAATTCAGTTGTGACTTTGAATTGGTGGACGCAACTGGCGGTCCCGATCCCATTCAAGACTCCCCAGATCTTGGGTTCATGCTGTACGACCTGGATTACTCTGATCCCACCTCACCAAAGCCATTGTTCTTCAGGGCAAAAATGGAGAATGGCGTGGTGACGGTGCCTGACCGCTATAGCGGGGAGGTAAGGGGATGATTCTTCAGGCGCTGTGCGAATACTACGACCGAAGGCAGGCAGCAGGAAATCCGTTGCCGCCGATTGGGTTTGAGGAAAAGGAAATCCCGTTTGTTATCGTTTTGACCCCAGAAGGTAAATTTGTTCAGTTAAAAGACACCCGTGAGTTTCAGGAAAAAGGCAAGGCCATCGCGAAGGCGTTCACTGTTCCCCAAGGGTCCAAGCGCAGTGGCGCCAAGTCGTACGAAACGGCTTACTGCCTATGGGACCATTTTGGTTATGTGTTGAATCAACCAAAAGTAACCAAACCGGGTGCGGCCCTTTCTGCGAAAGAAGTGGATATGGCGGAAAAACAGCATCAGGCTTTCGTGGGTCTTGTGGATCGGTTGCATGCCGACTTGCCAAACGATAAGGGTGTCCAAGCCGTTCACACCTTTCTGCATGATGAGAGTGAAAAAGAAAAAGTTCGGCTGTCTGCCGAGTTTCAGGAATGCCTGAAGATTTCCGGATGCAATCTTACGTTTCAGCTGAGTACCGAAAGCTACCTTGCCTGTCAATCGCCAGATGTTAGGCAATGGATTGGAGAACAGCCGCTCGATACCGAGAATCAGGATGGGATCTGCCTGGTAACGGGCGAGATTACCAAAGTTTCCCGCCTCCACCCGGCCGTGAAAGGGGTTTGGGGGGCCCAGATGGCCGGAGCCAATATCGTTTCCTTCAACATCGACTCCTTCAACTCCTGGGGAAAGGACAAAGGCAACAACGCGCCGATAGGCGAAGAGTCCGCCTTCAAATACACCACGGCCCTTAATCAGTTGCTGCGAACCAACAGTCCTCAACGGCTCCAGCTTAATGATACCTCTGTGGTCTGGTGGTCATCTGGCGACAACCCGATTGAAAAAGATTTCCCGGCATTCTTTAACGATGCACCCAAAGACGACCCGGACAGAGGCACCCGCGCTGTCAGGCAGCTGTTAGAAAGCATTCACACCAGTGCCTTTATCGAGAGCACTGGTTCGGAGCGTTTTTATCTTCTGGGTTTATCCCCCAATGCCGCCAGAATTGCGGTGCGTTTTTGGCAGGTTGGCACTGTTGCGGAATTCGGCCAACAGCTGGCCCGGTGGTTCCGTGATATTGAAATCGTCAGCAAAAATGCGGATTACCCGCCACTGAAACCACTACTTCGGTCAACGGCACTGCTCGGGAAAGACGAAAACCTGCCACCTCATCTGGTCGGTGAAACAGTGCGCGCGATTCTAATGGGGCTGCCGTTACCAGCGAGCCTTATGCAGAGCGTCATTAAGCGGATCAAAGCTGAGCAGGGGGAGGTTACCCCCTATCGGGCGCGGCTAATCAAAGCCTTCCTGAACCGCTCTTATCGTCATCAGAACATTACCAATAAGGAAGTGACTATGGCCTACAACCCTGAGGAAAAACGGATTGGCTACCGCCTGGGATGCCTGTTTGCCGTGTTGGAAAAGCTGCAATCAGATGCCAACCCGGGTCTTAATGCGACTATCCGGGACCGTTATTACAGCAGTGCCAGCTGTAATCCAAAATCGGTTTTTGGCACCTTGATGCGGCTTCATGCTCACCACTTGAAAAAGCTGCCACATCGCGGTCAACAGGTGGTCGCCGAAAAGCGCATTGGAGAAATCATGGCAGACATTACCGAATTCCCGGCCCACCTCAGCCTTGAGGAGCAGGGGCTTTTTGCGATTGGCTATTACCACCAGCGCCAAGTGCTTTTTACCAAACAGTCTAAAGAACAAACCACTGATGAGCCTGAAGGAGATGAAGAATGAGCCTGAATCACCGTTACGAGTTTGTGTACCTCTTTGATGTAAAAGACGGCAACCCGAATGGAGACCCGGACGCTGGCAACCTCCCGCGAGTAGATGCCGAAACAGGGCAGGGACTGGTTACAGATGTGTGTCTGAAGCGCAAGGTTCGCAACTACGTTGGAATGGTCAAAGAAGAAACCCCGCCATTCGAAATTTATATCAAGGAAAAGGCGGTACTGAACAAAAACAATCTTCGGGCGTACGAGGCGCTTGAGTTAAAGCATGAGTCGAAAAAGCTGCCCAAAAAAGCCGAAGATGCCAAAAATGTAACCCGGTGGATGTGCCAGAATTTCTTCGATATCCGTACCTTTGGTGCCGTGATGTCTACCGATGTGAATACTGGTCAGGTTCGAGGCCCTGTTCAGATAAATTTCGCCCGGAGCGTCGAGCCAGTGGTGAGTGCAGAGCACAGCATCACGAGAATGGCCGTAACCACCGAAAAAGAAGCCGAAGCTCAGAGTGGTGACAACCGCACTATGGGGCGCAAGTTTACAATTCCCTATGGCCTTTATCGCTGCCATGGCTTCATCTCGGCAAATCTGGCCAAGCAAACCGGGTTTGGCGAAGAAGATCTTGAGCTGTTCTGGGATGCACTTGTGAATATGTTTGACCATGACCGGTCGGCCAGTCGGGGAGAAATGTCACCCTGCGCCTTGCTGGTGTTCAAGCACGACTCAGTGCTTGGGAATGCCCCGGCCCGAAAACTGTTTGAACTGGTCGATGTAAAACGGAAAACAGAAGGCCCTGCCCGTGACTTCAGTGATTACGAGGTCAACATTGATGAAGACAAGTTGCCGGCTGGGGTAAAGTTGGTCAAATATTTGGACTAGGCGAAGCGTCCGCCCGATAGAGTATTGGTATTCAGGAGTTGGATTCAGGGATGAAGCAATGCACGTCAGTTAAGTTCAGCGGTCATGCGCTCAGGCGAATGTTTGATAGAAAGTTGTCTACCGAGGAAGTCATATTCACTATTCAGGCTGGAGAAACGATAACGGGCTATCCTGATGACAAACCCTACCCCAGCGAGTTGCGGCTGGGGTGGGTGAGCGGTAAGCCTGTTCATGTTGTTGTCGCTCAGAATCAGGAGAACAATGAATGTTATGTGATAACTGCTTATGTGCCTTCACCAAAAATCTGGAGTGATGACTTTAAGATCAGGAGAAACTGAATGAAATGTTCAATCTGTAAAAGCGGGGAAACCCACCCCGGTACCACCACAGTCACTATGACTCGTGGAGAAGCGACCATCGTTGTCAAAAACGTGCCAGCGGATATTTGCGATAACTGTGGTGAGTATTATCTTGATGATGCTACCTCCGCAAAAATTCTGAGTCTGGCAGAAGAAGCCATTAAACAGAATCTTGAGGTAGAAGTAATCCAGTTTGCCGCCTGATAGAAGGCTTCCGGCTATGCAAGATGAAAAGCTCATACCGCTTTCCGCGTTGCAACACTTCGCTTTTTGCCCCCGGCAATGCGCCCTCATACACAATGAGCAGGTATGGGCCGAGAACTGGCTGACGGCGCAGGGGCAGGTGTTGCATCAACGGGTAGATCGGGGCGACCCGGAAACCCGCAAGGGTATTCGGTATGAGCGGGGTGTACTGGTTAGTGGGGAATCGCTGGGAATAACCGGCAAGCTGGATCTGATAGAAATTGAGCTTTCAACCGGAGATATGAAGCCGGTCGAATACAAAAGAGGCAAGCCCAAGCGGGACAGCTGGGATCGAATCCAGCTTTGTGCTCAAGGGCTTTGTCTTGAGGAAATGCAGGGCAGGCCGGTGCTGTCTGGCGCGCTTTGGTATTGGCAAACGCGGCACAGGGATGAGGTGGAATTCACACCTGAGCTGAGAAGGGAGACCTTGGCCGCAATTCAGGGTGTGAGGGACTTGCTGGTTAGCGGGCAGACACCTAAAGCGGTTTACGAGAAAAAATGTGATGCCTGCTCACTTTACGATTTGTGTAACCCAAAGCTGCTGGGGAGTGACCGCAGTGCCCGTTACGTAGAAGACCTGTTCAATGAGGTGGACGAGCCGTGAAAAAGCTGCAGAACAGCCTGTATATCACCCGGCAGGGCTCGTATGTGCACAAAGAACGCGAGACCGTTGTCATTGAACACGAGCGCAAAAAGCTGATGCAGGTACCAATTCACTCGGTTTCTGGCATGTTTTGCTTTGGCAATGTACTTGTTTCACCAGCACTGATGGGGTTCTGCGGAGAGAAAGGCGTAAATCTGGCGTTCTTTACTGAATATGGCCGTTTTTATGGCAGGCTACAGGGTAAGAAGTCGGGGAATGTCCTGCTTCGGCGGGCACAATACAATGCGAATGAAACTACTAGCCTTGAAATAGCCCGCTCAATGGTTGCCGCGAAGCTTGTGGGGTGCCGCAACGTACTCCTGAGGCAACAGCGCAATCACGGCGTCACAGATTCATTGACCAAAGCCATAAAGCATCTTGCAGCCTCCGTTCGACAAGCAAGGCACATTGATAATATGGACTCTCTTCGTGGCATTGAAGGGGATGCAGCTGCAAGATATTTTGCGGTATTCGGGGAGTTGATCAATGCCGGTTCACGTGATGACTTCCCTTTCGCTGGCAGAAACAGGCGACCTCCCCGTGACGCTGCTAATGCGTTACTGTCATTCGTTTATTCAATTCTGGGACAGGATATTAGTGCCGCGCTTAATGGGGTGGGGCTAGACCCACAAGTTGGGTTTTTGCATGCCGATCGTCCAGGGCGGGATAGTCTCGCTCAGGATTTGCTTGAAGAGTTCCGGCCATGGCTTGCAGACAGATTGGTTTTGAGTCTTATTAACCGGAAGCAATTGCGGGCGAAAGACTTTGTTACGGAATCCTCCGGCGCCGTTCGCATGTCGGATGAAGCGCGTAAGACGCTGCTGGTAAGTTACCAAGAAAAGAAGCAGCAGGAGGTAATGCACCCGTTCCTTAAAGAAAAAGTACCTATCGGTATCATTCCCCATATTCAGGCAATGCTGCTTGCGCGACATCTCAGGCAAGATTTGGAGAAATATCCACCGTGCGTTATGCGATAGGAGTAACCCGCCATGATGGTTTTGGTCACCTATGATATATCAATGGAAGATCCGGAAGGGCCAGCGCGTCTTAGGCGGGTAGCAAAAGCTTGTTTAGACTATGGTGTACGGGTTCAATACTCCGTATTTGAGTGTGAGGTTGACGCAGCTCAGTGGACATTTTTCAGGGACGAGCTTTTGAGTCTTTATAACGAGAAGAAGGATAGCCTCAGGTTTTATAAGCTAGGTAAAAACTGGAAAAATCGTATTGAACATCATGGGGCAAAACCTGCCCCAGATATTTTCCGGGATGCGATGATTCTTTAATCGCTAACCGGTAGTGCTCATTAAAAATGTGGGATGTTAGCGAAAAGCCAGGACCTAAATGGTGCCTGGCTTTCGTATTTTTAATGCCGCCTTATATTGTTGGTTGTCTAACTTGCTGACGACGTTAGCGAAAATACGGCGATGGATCCTTAGGGGTCAATTAGTTACGCTATAGCAGTCGCGCCCCACGCGGGCGCGTGGATTGAAACAGCGGCTAGGCGAGGGTGCGGGCGAAACGTTGACGTCGCGCCCCACGCGGGCGCGTGGATTGAAACCATCTCTTATGGCGGCATATACCGCCTCCCTTGGTCGCGCCCCACGCGGGCGCGTGGATTGAAACAGCTTTGCAGCCGCACCCTTTGCAGGAGCCACCGGTCGCGCCCCACGCGGGCGCGTGGATTGAAACTCCTTACGCCTTGGTTGTGCATATTT
>Ga0209075_1003807_pt1 | contig 12334 bp, 7 predicted proteins | sample Stecom2011_FD_187523 | JGI IMG/M metagenome (GOLD analysis project Ga0209075, IMG submission 187523) | Agricultural soil microbial communities from Utah to study Nitrogen management - Steer compost 2011 (SPAdes) (version 2) | ecosystem: Environmental > Terrestrial > Soil > Agricultural land...
CTTTGGGTATTCAAGTAATCGGTAGTTTTAATGCGGAAATTTACACAAAAACTACTACTAAAGACCTCGATAGCAACATAATTTCTTTAAAAGTCAAAACTAAACAAAATGGTTCAGGAAATAGGGGGGTATCTCTTTTTTATTCCTTTTCTATAGATGAGGGGGCTAGTTTTTCTTTGCGGCAGCAGACTGGAGATGATTCGACCTTCAAAAATGCAGATAGCCCTTATCAGGAATTTGATTTCCCCATTCCTGAAGTTTATCTCGAAAGGGAATCGCTTACGATCAAGCTGGAAGTCTTCTATGGGGAAGGCAACGGAACGGCGCCCCGATTGTTTATTGACGAGTTCAGGTTACATGGATTAGAGACCTCCCCATCCCCCGATTCATTGGAAATACTATCCCTAAACGCAGTAGAAGGAAATGTCCTTGTTGTCGAATTCAATCAACCCATTCACATTCCAACGGAAAACCCCACCGCCTCCTTCCACTTGAACCAAGGTTATGGCCATCCCGACGCCGTTTCCGTCGAAGGTCAAAGCCTTTTTCTTGAATTTTCAGACTATTTGTATTCCAACCTCTATGAACTCCGTGTTGATCAAATCGTCTCCGTCACCACGAATGAAAGACGGGAAGGAATGGTCCATGATTTTGAATTAACCACTCCCACTCCTGCAGGTACCATTCTGATCAATGAATTTATGCCGGATCCCAATCCCAAAGGCTTAACTCCTGAGAATCCCGTTTTGCCCAGAGATACATCCAATGAATATGTAGAACTCTATAACGCAGGGAGAAAACCAGTTTGGCTAAAGGGCTTTTCCTACAATCAGGGTCTTGTTGAAGCATTTGTTCTGGCACCTGAAAATTTTGTCCTGATTACATCCGCAGCCAATAAGGAATTGTTTTCTTCTTATGGAGGAGTTGTTGGCGTGAATCCCTTTAGAGCCTTGCCCAATTCTACCGGGCATATCTCCATTACCGATGCATACGGAAATGTCGTTGACAGCCTTACCTATTCCTCTGATTGGTATAGCAATCCCCAAAAGCAATCGGGAGGATGGGCGCTGGAGCGGATCAATCCTTTTCTTCCGTGTAGCGACAGCGACAATTGGACTGCCTCCCTGTCCTCCATGGGCGGAACCCCTGGTAGTGCAAATTCCGTATTCGATGATTCTCCGGACGATCGGCCCTTCCTCATCAGCAAAGTAAATACAGTCACCAATCGCGAACTTGCCGTCACTTTCTCAAAACCTTTCCTTGCAGAAGCCAATCAAGAAGCCATTTATCATTTGAATGGATCGGTACTGTACGGAAGTATGCTTTCACCGAAGGCCCTGTTGTTGACGGTTCCCTTTGACTTGGTCTCCGGCATGCCATATGAATTGGAAATCAAAAATTTATATGATTGTTCCGGGATGCCTATACAGGAACAGCCGCATGTGTTCTTATACGATTCCGAAGGCCCTGTCATTTCCAGGATTGCAAGTGTCGCACGGGATGAACTGATTGTGATTTTCAATGAAGCCCTCAACCCCTCTGCCACCACAATCACCACGAACTATCAGATCAATGGTGAAATGGATAAGGTGCAATCTGCTTTATTGGCTGACAGTATGTCGGTGAGGTTGATTTTAAAGGATCCTTTGGAACTTGATCAAAACCATTCCCTACAGGTAAGACAGCTTGAAGATGAACATGGAAATATTTCTGCCGAACTCGAAAGCGAATTCTTCTTAGATGACTATCTGGATACGGTAATATGGAGGGGGTCTTCCCTGTTGGACCTGCATCTTGGAGTGGATATTGAAACAATGTCCGCTTCCCAAGTGGGGAATTATTCGGTGGACAGAAATATTGGAGCGCCAAAAAACGCTTTTAGAGATGCGGAAAATCCTAGGTTGGTTCATTTGGTCTTTGATCAAGATTTGCCCCAAAACACCTTGGGTACCATCACCGTACAAAACTTAAAAAATGCCAGTGGCCAATACATCAATACCCACAAGAAAACTTTTCTTTTTGACAACAGACCTATTGCAATTACCGCGCTTCATGTGCCGAATGACAGCACGCTGGAGGTGGTATTCAACAAGGCAATGCATCCTGGTTTTGTCTCCATCAACACCAATTATTCAGTCAATAAGGGGATTGGCCATCCGGTATCCGTCGCACACCTGTCACCTGAACGCATTACGATTGTCTTCGAGCCACTGATAGAAGGAGAGAGTTATACCTTATCTGTCGCAGGACTACAGGATGCCTTCGGAATTAATATGCCCAGGGCTATTCATCGGGATTTTGACTTTGACTTCTCCAGTCCATTCATTGTAGAAGCAGTTCTTATAAACCCTTTTGAGTTAAAACTTAAGGCCAATGAGGCAATTCAGTTACCAGCCAGTCACTTCATCCATATCAGCCGACAGAAAGCAGACGGAGTCAACCCTGTCAGTGATCGGGAATTTATTATTACCTCTCGACACCAATTAACAGACAATATTATTGAAATCCTGTTGGAGGAATTGAAGGACCTGGCGGGGAACCGGTCGGACTCCATTCTTATCGAGGTTGATAACCGTTCAATGACGTTAGGTGAGCTCTTTGTGGTAGATGAAAACAGAATCCAATTGGTCTTGACAGCTCTTCTGGATCCCGCCCCAGCCATGCTTGCATCTAAATTCAGGATTAATGGGCAAATTCCGAAGGAGGTTAATATAGGCCAAAATGGCTTCGAAGTGATGCTCACCTCCAGCCAACCATTCCTGTTGAAGGATTCTATCTCTATCGAAATCATCGAGCTCAAAAGCAGGGAGGGAAAGAACAGCGAATCCTTGCTCACCAAAATCTGGTATGATGACCATATCGAAGATGTGTATGTTAAGAATGCCCAATTGATCCAGGTGTTGCACCATATAGCATTGGATAAAGCCGCCGATGAAAAGGATCCTTTTTTAATAAAAGATCAGTCAATCGACATTGTTCCCTTGATTAACCAATCCGATCCGAAGGTACTTCAACTGATTTTAAGCGAACCCTTGGTCGCCAACCAAGACTATCAGCTCAAACTTCCTCCCAGAAAGAGTGAAAAAGGACCGATTATCCCCGGATCCACGCGGAGTGTCATTTTTGACCAAAGGCCCCCGGAAATCATACTAGTTGATTTTTTGAATGAAAATGAAATCATGGTCTCTTTTGACGAAGCGCTGGATCCTGTGCTGTCTTTGGTCAATTCTTATTATAGCCTTGACGGCAGAGAGCCGGTTGAAACCATTCATGGAGAATTGCCACATCAGATGATCCTCTTATTTGACTTTGATCTTGAGAAGGGGAGGTCGTATGCGTTGCAAGTGGTCAAGCTGGAGGATCTAAACGGCAATGCCATCTCTATGCAGCTTGTTGAATTTTGGTTTGACGGGCCTGTTTCTCCTTCTTACCGGGAACTTGTCATTAATGAGATCATGGCAGCTCCAAGAGCGGGACATGAACTCCCCGACACAGAATACGTGGAATTGTTCAATGCTGGGCAACATGACCTATCTATCGGCGGCTTATCCCTCGCCAACAGCAGAAGCAGCACTGTTTTGCCCAATGCCAACCTCCTGCCTGGTCAGTATCTAATCCTTGTACCGGCTAGCCGAAAGGAGGAAATGGATCAATACGGCGCCGCTATAGGTTTGACAAATTGGCCTACTTTGTTGAATGATGGGGATGAGGTACGGCTGCTGGATCGAAAAGGAGACACTCTGGATGAAACAATATATTCTACTGCAAGCTACGGCTCTTCCCAGAAGGCTCAAGATGGCTTTAGCTTGGAAATAGTCAATCCTTACTCACCTTGCCCGGAGAATGAAAACTTAAAACCTTCGGAAGCTTCTCAAAGAGGCACGCCTGGCCAAGAAAATTCCGTCTTTGATGACAGTCCGGACACTATATCCCCGATCTTACTTAAGGCTGAAGCAAATGGGAGAACAGAAATCGTACTTGAATTTTCTAAGGTAATAAGCATAGAAATGCATCAGATACAGTTGGAAATATCGCCAACAATCTCTCTGGAAGCCTTTATTATTGATCCTTCTAATCCCAGCCGCCTGATCCTATCATTGACGGATCGGCTCGAAGAAAATATACCATACCAAATCGCCGTTAACAACCTCAGGGATTGTTCAGGAAACTTAATTAATTCCCAAGCCAATACTGCCATCTTGACTTTGCCCCTGCTAGCCGAAGCCGGAGATGTCGTTCTCAATGAGGTCCTCTTCAATCCCAGAACGGGCGTGCCTAAGTTCGTTGAAATCTACAACCAATCCGCCAAGTATATTGACCTTAACGGATGGAAACTGGCCAACATTGCTGATGGGGAGATGGCCAACAGAAGAATAGTGGCCAATGAGCGGCTAATCATCGAGCCATTTAGCTTTTTAGTATTTACTACCGATGCGTCCGTTCTCATCCAGGCCTATCCAAAAGGGAAAAAGGAAGCCTTCATTGACCTTCTCAGCCTACCCAGTTACCCCATTGCCCGAGGCTCCGTCGTCCTGTTGAGTCCAGAAGAAGATTTCATGGAGAGATTTGACTATGACGAAAAATTCCATCATCCACTTCTTGATGAAGTGAAGGGCACCTCTTTGGAACGGATTTCCCTCCACCATGAAGGCAACGAGCCTAAAAACTGGCAATCTGCCTCCGGAAATGCCACCCCGGGTTATAAGAACTCCCATGCCCAGGGTGAGGGGTTGTTAGAGAAAGGGATAAGCATTTCTCCAGAGGTTTTTGTTCCCGATGCTCCCGGCGAGCAGAATTTCACCACCGTCAGTTACCAGATGGATAGCCCCGGCATGGTGGCCACCTTACGTATTTATAATATCGCAGGACAATTGGTAAAGGAACTTTGTCAAAATGATATCTGGGGCAGCTCGGGCTTTTATGTTTGGGACGGCACCAACCTGTCCGGTAGCAAGGTGCGTCCAGGCTATTATATTGTCTGGTTGGAGGTGTTGAATCTGGAAGGCAGGGTGGAAAATATCAAAAAAACTGTGGTGGTAGGCAGTAAGTTCTAAGAATAAATAAAGACACTAAAAAAGCCCGGGATCTCCGGGCTTCCTGCTTATAATATGAGGTTGGTCTATTTTAACGGCTTAACCATAATGTCTTTGTAGTAAATCACGCTTTCGGGATCATGGGCCTGAAGGGCGAAGGTACCGCTGCTAAGCTTTTTCTGCCCGGCATTCTCAGGCCGATTCTGATCTTCTGCCTCTACATATTCTACGACAACTTCCCCATTGATCTTTACCGTAATTTTCCCATCCTTCACAATGATATGTTCGGTATACCATTCGTTGTCCTGCACATATACCTCTTTTACATCTGCAAATGAGTAGACACTCCCGGTTTTTCTCCAGTCACCGTGGGATTGGTTGACTTGGATCTCATATCCTTTGTCTGGCCAGCCGCTTTCCTGAAACTGGGTATGTATAAAAATACCAGAATTAGCTCCAGGTTCGGTCTTTACTTGAGCTTTAAACTCAAAATTCTTGAAATCACTATTATTCACGGGGCCTTCGTAGAATAAATGTGCCCTAGGGCCATCGACCTTGATGATACCATCTACCACCTGAAAAGACTGCGGATTTTCGTTGATTCTCCAACCTTCTAAAGTCTTTCCATCAAAAAGTGAGATCCAGCCTTTTTTATCGGATTTCTTCTCCTTCTTATTCTGAGCAAATGCCGCAGCGGTAAATAATACCAATACAGCGATAATGAGGGTTCTTTTCATTTCTTATGGTTTATCTTTCAGTAAAAGCCCCAAATTAGTACTATCTATGGTCTTATTCAACAATTAATTTTTAAGTGGAAATATTAGGAGTTGGAAAACAGGAAACATAACGACGGGAGACCGAAGACCGAAGTTGTGCCCCAACCGTACCTTTATCAGTTTTCCTCTTTTTGCTCTTTATTCTTTGTTCTTGCTACTTTGTTCTTGCTACTCTGTACTCAAAAAGTCTCGTCCTTATATATAAACGTCTTCGCCCCGCCCTTCTCCCGAATATAACCACGGTACATCCCCTCTGAGTTGAAGGGCATACTGATATTGCCCTCTTGGTCAATGGCGATAACGCCTCCTTCTCCCTTAATGTCCACCAGTTGTTTCATTACCACATCCTCGGCGGCATCCTGCAAAGTTTTGCCGGCATATCTCATCTGGGAAGCTATTTCATGAGCCACCACCGTTCGGATAAAAAACTCACCGTGTCCTGTTGCAGAGACTGCACAGGTGGCATTGTCCGCGTAAGTACCAGCCCCGATAATAGGAACATCACCGACTCTTCCGTAGCGTTTGTTGGTCATCCCTCCGGTGGAAGTGGCTGCTGCTATATTACCATCTTTGTCCAAAGCTACCGCCCCTACTGTTCCGAACTTTCGATCTTTAAATATTGGATCCTCCAATTCCATCTCTAGTAAAGAGGAATGATCCAGTTGCTGCTTTTCAGATTCCTTTATCTTTATCAACTGCTCATACCGTCGTTCTACCCTGAAATAAGAAGGGTCTACCAGCTCAAGCCCCTGTTCCTCGGAGAACTGCTCCGCCCCCAGGCCCACCATAAAAACGTGTGGAGAATTTGCCATTACAGCATGGGCAGCGGTAATAGGGTTTCTCACCCGAGTGATTCCCGCCACCGCTCCGGCATTTCTGGTGGCGCCGTCCATTATCGCAGCATCCATTTCATTTTTGCCATCGTTGGTAAAAACGGCTCCCTTTCCAGCATTGAACAAAGGGCTGTCCTCCATGACCTTGACGGAAGCAATCACCGCCTCAATGGCTGACCCATCTGCTTCCAGAACCGCATAGCCCGCTTCAAGAGACTCCTGCAACTTAGCTCTATATTCTGACTCCTGTTCCGCAGTCATATTTTCTCTCCTTATGGTACCCGCACCGCCATGGATAGCCAAAGCCAGATTTCTTTGCTCGCTATTATTTGATACCGGTTCGTCTTTACCAACTGAAGAAGAACAGCCCACCACAACAACGCTCAATAAAACAACAACAAGACTTTTAATCATTTTTCAAATCTATTTACACTGATAATACGTATGGTCTTTAAAACCTCAAAAACAGGAACAAATCGAGAATTGAAAGTTAGTAAAAAATTAGATTTTTGATTTTAAAAAGGTAGGTGTATTTTAGAGAACTTTTTGGAAACAGAAATTGGGCGTGTAAATCTATTTTAAAGGAGCATTATGAATCAAGAAAACAAAACATCTTATTCCAAGGAAGAACTAGTGGAATTCGAAAACCTGATCAATAATAAATTAGATATTGCTAAGGAAGAACTGAGATCATTGAAAGAAACCTTGAGCAAAAGGAATGACAGCGGTACAGATAATACAGCCTCTACCTCCAAACTGCTTGAAGACGGAGCCGACACCCTCGAAAGGGAAAGCCTGAGCCAGTTGGCAGCCAGACAACAGAAATTTATCATCAACCTTGAAAATGCATTAAGAAGGATCAAAAACGGCACCTATGGCGTCTGCGTAGACACTGGGAAATTGATCGCCAAGGAGCGACTTAGGGCTGTCCCACACACGATGCATTCTATTGAAGCAAAATTGGCGAAGAAGTAAATTGGAGTTTTTACATAAGCATATTGAAGCACTTGTATTCTGTTCCCCTCATCCGTTAGGCATTGATGAAATTCAGCGGTGCCTAACGGAGATGTTTGCGGCTGATATTGCCCAAGATGCCTTGGAGAAGGCATTGACCGAACTACGGGAAAAATACGATTCTGAAGATTTTTCTTTCTCTCTTGAACAATTGGGCGGGGGTTATCAGTTTCTGACCAAACCGGCTTACCAATCCAGCATCTCCATTCTCCTGAAACAGCAGTCACAGAAGCGTCTATCCACGGCGCAGATGGAGACCCTGTCCATCATCGCTTATAAGCAGCCCGTGACCAAAACAGAGCTTGAGCAGATACGTGGAGTAAATTGTGACTATTCCATACAAAAGCTGTTGGAAAAGGAGCTTGTAACCATTAAAGGCAAGGCCGAAACCATCGGGAGACCCTTACTGTATGGCACAAGCGAGAAGTTTATGAACTACTTCGGCATCAACCACCTCAAGGATCTACCCCAACCCAAGGATTTCCTGTCCGAAGAAAATCAAATCGGGGAAGAAAAAGATTAGCTGGGTATAATTATTATTCTGAACAACCTGCACGGAATCCACACAAATAACTTTACCTTTGCGTCCCATTAAAAATCAGTGAACCAAAACTTTATCATGGTGGTTTACTGGCTGTAACATCAATTTACTACAGCAGAGATGCTGCAATCTTATGAAAAGAAACAATAAAGACAATTCCGGCTACGGGAAACCAAGTGGCAGTTACAAATCTGCGCCAAGAAGCGCAAGACCTGAAAGCGGAAACAGATCATCATCCAACAAATCTTTCGGTGAACGAAACGAAAGACCCGAGCGAACCGGTAAGCCATCGTTTAATAAATCCACAAGCGATTGGGGAAACAAACCTGAAAGAAGCCCAAGGCCATCTTCAGGTAGTTACGGCAGAGGACGCAGCGAGAGAGGCTCGCAAGAGGGAAAACCCACCTACGACAGATTCCATTCAGAAAAGAGGGAAAGACAGGATTCTGATAGAAGACCTTCCTTCAAAAAATTCGGGAGCGAAAAACCTGAAAGATCCTATGGAGCAAAGCCTTCCTATGGTAAATTTTCAAATGAAAGGGGAGAAAGATCTGAGTCAGGATCTAAACCACCTTATAAGAAATTTGGAAGCGAATGGGGAGCAAAACCACGTGAGGAAAAATCCTCCTACGGGAAAACACGAACCGCAAGGGGCGGGAGACCGGAGTCAGATAGCAATAAAAGATTCGGCAGCGAATGGAAGGACAAGCCTAGAGGGGAAAAACCTTACGATAATCGTCTAGCATCCGATAAAAGAGGGAGGTCTTCAGAAGACAAACCCTCCTACAAAAAATACGGTGAGGAGAAAACAACCGGAGCAGAATACAAAACTGTATATAGAGGAAGAGGTAAGGATCAAAGACCGCTTTATGAAACGGTAAGAAAAGAGGAAGTCGAACAGAAAAGACCTTCAAAGAAATTCTTTACCAAGGAAAGAACGAAGGAAAACGGCCCATCAGAAAGCAGGCCGACTTATGACTTCGATAAGTATGAAAAAAGAATAAAAAAAAACACCGCAGAGGATGAAATCCGACTGAACAAGTACATCGCCAATTCGGGTGTCTGTTCTAGGAGAGAGGCGGATTCATTGATTGAAAACGGTCTCATCAGTGTGAATGGTACTGTGGTTAAGGAATTGGGACTGAAGGTTTCAAGAGTTGACACCATCGTATACCAGGGAAGAATCCTAAATCCTGAGAAACCGGTGTATGTTCTTCTGAACAAACCCAAAGATTTTATCACCACTACGGATGATCCCCTGGAAAGAAAAACCGTGATGGCTCTGGTGGAAAATGCCTGTGAAGAAAGGATCTTCCCAGTAGGAAGGTTAGACAGAAATACCACCGGCTTGTTGTTGTTTACCAATGACGGAGAGCTTGCCGACAAGCTGGCTTCTCCCGCCAATAAGATTAAGAAAATATACCAAGTAACTTTGGACAAGCCCCTCACTAGAAAAGATGAAGAGGCCATTCTTGAGGGTCTTACTTTAGAAGACGGACCGATCCAGGTGGATGACATGCAGGTGTTGTCTCTCGACAGAACCATCTTGGGGCTGGAAATTCATGTAGGAAGAAACAGGATTGTCAGAAGGATATTTGCCCACTTGGGTTACGACGTAGTAGCATTGGATAGGGTTACTTATGCAGGTCTCACCAAAAAGGATTTATCCAGAGGAGACTACCGGTTCTTATCGGAAAAAGAGGTGATCAACCTAAAGTTTTTCAAATAAAAAAGAGGCCTTACGGGCCTCTTTTTTATTGGTGTAAGAGTTCGTCCGAGGCCTGTCTACTTCCCAGACTAGCACACTTTTTGGGAATGAATCCGTTCAACGCAACTCCTAATAATTATGAAAGCCATCTGGAAAGACAAAATATTAGCCCAATCGGATGAAACCATAGTCATCGAAAACAACCACTACTTCCCTCTCGCCTCTCTTAATAGGGAGTTCTTTGAGCCCTCCACCACTACTTCTACATGTCCCTGGAAAGGAACGGCCAGTTATTATCACATAAGAATCGGAGAAGATGTCAATAGGGATGCTGCATGGACCTATGAGAACCCTAAAGAAGCTGCAAAGGAAATCACCGATTATGTAGCCTTTTGGAAGGGAATAGAAATCGTTGAATAGCTGCCCTTTCCCTGAGGTTCTATAATATTTTTTCTTATATTCAGACGAGATTGATAAACCTGCCAAATGCTTTTCTGCACAGATCACCGTCAATAGAAACTGAGCTAAGGAAGAAATCTCTCGTCTTGAAGTTAAAAAACTCCTAGTTCACGGGGTGAATGCTAATCATTAAACCTTTACTATGAAACATTACGATGCTATTATTCTTGGAGCCGGACAGTCGGGAATGCCCCTTGCCCGGCAAATCAGCAAAAAAGGTTTCAAGGTGGCATTAATTGAACAGGAACAGGTTGGAGGCACCTGTATTAACGATGGCTGCTCTCCAACCAAAACGATGGTTGCCTCTGCTAAAGTAGCTCATTTCGTAAGCCGTGCGGAAGATTTTGGGATTGAAGTACCAGCTTTTACCGTAAATCAAAAAAAGGTTAAAAACCGAAAGCAATACATTGTAGAACTTTTTAGAGGCGGCGCCCAATCCCGCTTGGACAAAGCAGTAAACGTTGAAATTATCAAAGGAAAAGGCACATTCGTTACTGATAAGGTTATTCGGATTACGGAAAAAAACGGGGAAACCCGTGACATCGAAGGAGACAAGATCTTTATCAATACAGGCTCTGAAACTATTATTCCCGATATCGAAGGGCTTAAAAAAACCCCATATTTAACTAGCACCACCATTATGGAATTGGAGAAGACTCCGGAGCATCTAATAGTGCTTGGAGGAGGGTACATCGGTTTAGAATTCGCACAGATGTTTCAAAGATTTGGGAGCAAAGTGACCATTTTGGATAGAGCGGAAAGGCTGGTCCCTCGGGAAGACGTGGATGTATGTGAGGAAATAAGCGCCATATTCAACAGGACCGGTATCGATACGGTTTTCAATGCAGATGTTTACAAAGTAGCTCAGGACACAAATGGCCAGATCCGTCTCCATTACCGGGATAAATCCGGCAACCAGGAATTAAGCGGAAGCCATTTATTGGTAGCAGTGGGAAGAAAGCCTACTTCGGGTGCCTTGGGCTTGGAGAAAATCGGCGTGAAACGTACTGAACAAGGACATGTCTCCATCAATGAATACTTTGAGACCTCAGTCCAGGACATCTACGCGCTAGGTGATGTGGCAGGAAGCCCCCCTTTTACCCATATGGCTTTTCATGATGCATCCTTGGCATTTGATCACGTGTATGAGAATAAAAGCAAGTCCAATAAGGAGCGGTTGGCGCCTTATTGCGTATTCATTGATCCACAATTGGCAAGAATAGGTCTGAATGAGCAGGAAGCTAAACAAAAAAACATCGTTTATAAGTCCGGCAAATTCTGGATGAAGCATGCCGGGCGTTCTTTAGAGGCCGATGAAAAAGACGGCTTCTTCAAGGTACTGGTGGATCCCGAGACCGATCAGATTTTGGGAGCCACCATCCTGAGCATGGATGGTGGCGAAATTTTGGCAGTGATTCAGATGGCCATGGTCGGCAAAATTCCTTACCAGGTCATCCAAACACTTCCGATTGCCCATCCCACTTTGGCAGAAAGCCTTAACAATTTGATGATGGACGTGGATAACTAATCCGGCATGAATAGCAAATTCCTTAACGTATTGCCTTTTGCCCAGCTTGCGCTATGGCCTGCGAATCGAATTCCCCTTCTAAAGCAATGACCATGTGGTCAGCATTACCTTCTCCAGTGATCAGCATAATAATATCGCTGATCTTAGTTCCCCCTTTGGAATACATAGTGATGCCACTGCCCTTATCCGACACTTCCATCATCACTTCATAGCGTTCCCGTTCCAAACCTTTCTGAAGTGCTTTAAAATCGGCTTGAGCTACATTTCCGCTCACGGGTAGCTTAAACAGTTTTACCCGTTCCACAGATTTGGTAATAGCAGACATATTTGCGTCGTCCAATTTAAAATTCAGACCTTCTGCAAAATTCAGGAAATTCCCAGCTAAATCCATGTGGAAGAAATCCTTGTCTTTTTTGTATTTGTTATAAAGCGATTCCACGCT
>Ga0209075_1003808_pt1 | contig 12333 bp, 11 predicted proteins | sample Stecom2011_FD_187523 | JGI IMG/M metagenome (GOLD analysis project Ga0209075, IMG submission 187523) | Agricultural soil microbial communities from Utah to study Nitrogen management - Steer compost 2011 (SPAdes) (version 2) | ecosystem: Environmental > Terrestrial > Soil > Agricultural land...
CCAGTAGATTATATCTACTGTTTTTTTATTATGATTATGGTAATTATGTATAAAATTACCAATGTTTTCTCATAATAATGTATAAAGGAGAAAACAATTATGAGTAAATCATTAGTAAAACAAGAATGGTTAGCTGAAGCTGAATATCTAGAAAAACCACTTTTTGATACAGTTGATGAAAATATAAAATATATTAAATCAATTATGGGTGAAAGTTTTGACTTAGTCACAAGAACACTTGAAATTAGTAATGAACATCAAGTAATCAAGATTGGACTTATATTGATGGAAGGTTTGTCTGATTCTCATTTTGTAAATAATATAGTTCTGAGAACAATGACAGAACATTATTCAAATTTAAATGAGAAAATTAAAAGCAAACAAATAATCAAATTTTTCCACCACTCATTATTAACATTATCCAATGTTAATGTTGCAAATACATATGGTTATTTGATTAATAATTTACTAAATGGTGATACCATAATTTTAATTGATGGTGAAACTGAGTTTTTTTATGTTAGTACAAAAGGTTTTAAAGAACGTTCAATTGAAGCACCTACTAATGATATAAGTGTTAAAGGTAGTAAAGAATCTTTCACAGAAAATCTCGCAACTAATGTTTCATTGTTAAGAAGAAGAATGCGTAATCCTAATCTATGGATAAAGAGATTAGTAGTAGGGAAGAAAACAAATTGTAATATTGCAATTGTTTATATTAAAGGTGTAACTGATGAGAGTTTAATTAAAGAAGTTGAAAATAGATTAAATCGCCAAGAGATTGAAAGCGTAGTTGATTCTTCTTACATAAAACATTATTTGAAAGAGACAAAACATTCAATTTTTCCATTAATGTATGATACAGAAAGACCAGATACTGTAATTGGAAATTTAAATGAAGGAAGATTTGCGATTATTGTTGATGGATCTCCTTTTGTTTTAATAGCACCTTGTACATTTTTCCATTTCCTTTCGTCTATTGAAGACTATTATAATAAGTCTTTTGTTGGGAGTGCATTTCGCATAATTCGCTATATAGCAGTAGTATTGGCATTATTACTACCAGGATTTTATATGTGTATTGTAAAGTTTAATTCTGAATTACTTCCGATAAACTTGATGTATAGTATTACAGGACAACGATCGAATGTTCCTCTAACTTCAGACCTTGAAATAATATTAACTTTATTTGCATTTGATTTACTTACAGAAGCTGGAACCCGGATGCCTATTTCAGTCGGTACTGCACTTTCATTTGTTGGTGCGATAGTTATAGGACAAGCTGCTGTTGAAGCAAACTTGATTTCTTCGATGATGTTGATAGTTGTTGCAGTAAACGGGATTGGTAATCTTACAATTCCAAACTATGATATGAGTTTGACTATAAAATTTTTTAGATATTTTATTTTACTGTTTTCACTATCATTTGGGCTTTTAGGGTTTACAGTATCTAGTTTTTTACTATTAATTCATTTAATTAGTTTAAGGAGTTTTGGAAAACCATATTTATATCCACTTGCACCATTAACAACTGCAGGATTTTGGGATTCAATTATTATTGCGTCATTGGGTAAACTTTTGAAGCGAAAAAATAAGGAGAAATTACAAAATGAAAAAAATTAAAGTTTTAATCCTTTTGTTTTTAGCTTTTTTTGGTTTAGTTGCTTGTGGGAAGCAAGACATAAACCAATTAGTTTTAGTAAGTGCAATTGGTTTTGATAAGGATGAAGAAGCCGGCGGCTTTAAAATGGTAGCCCAAATAGTTAATCGAAATATTTTAGTTCCAGATCCACCGCAAATTACTCCTGTATTTGTAGTGACAGTTAAAGGAAAAACGGTTTTTGAATGTATAAGAAATTTAAATGATTTATTACCAAATAAAATATATTTGATAAACTTACAGTTACTCGCATTTAGTGAGGATATTGCGAAAGAAGGAATAAAAGATTTTGTTCATTTTTTTGTAAATTATTCAGAAGCACAACAGGAATATAATGTGTTAATTACTAAAGGAATAACTGTAGAAGATTTTTTTGCTCAAATATCTGTATTTTCGATGTTTCCAATAAGAATATTAATTAGCAAATTAGAAACTGCAGCAAAAGAATTTGGTTTTGCAAAAAAGACATTCGTAGATAAGTTATATCAAGGCTTAATGAGTGATACAGAATCTTTAATATTATCAAGTGTTGAAGTACATGGTAAGTTAGAAGAAGGAGAGACAATTGACCAAAATAAGAAAACAAAGATTCCAACAGAAATAAAAATATCTGATATGGCAGTATTTGATGGTGATAAATTGGTTGGTTGGCTTGATAGAAAAGAATCAATTTCATATAATTTTGTTATGGGTGAAATTGAAAATACAGTTGTAGTTGTTGAAGGAGAACAAGAAAATCAAATTTCAAATATAGTTAAAAATGTAAAAAGTAATTTAAAAGTTGAAATTGTAGATAATAAACCTAAAGTAAAAATTGATATAAAATTTGATGCATATGTGATTGAAGATACAAAAGGAATGATAGATCTAGATTTAGGTTATTTAGAGGTTGTAAAACAACAGCTCGAAAAAAAAGCAATTAATGAAATTACTAAGTGTATTGAGAAATCACAAAAAGAACTGGATATTGATATTTTTTGTATCGCAAATAAATTATATAAAAAACACCCCAATTGGTGGCGTGAAAATAAAGATAAATTTAAAGAGATGTATAAAGATATAGAGTTTGAAGTAATAGTAAAACCAAATATAAGAAGGCTTTATATATGAAAGAGAAGATTAGTCCAAGACAGTTTTATGCATTGTTAGTCGTGTATATAATTGCTGATGATGTGATTAGGGGCTTATATACTCATAAACATTATAATGATGTATGGATCCCTAACTTAATCGGTTCATTGATAAGTATTTTGTTATTTACGCTTTATATGTTTATTTATAAAAACAATAAGCTTGATAATGTTTCAAACTCTTTTAAACATATAGTCGGAAAATATATAATCAAAGTTTTATTTTTACTTTATGTAATCTACTTTATTACAATCTCCTTTTTTGTAACAACAGATGTTAATGAGCTTGTCTCAATTCACCTGTTACCAAATTATCCAATGTTGCCAATAGTTACTGTTTCATTATTAACAATTGGTTATTTATTATATAAAAAGTTAGAGGTTGTTGGTAGATTAGCTGAAATACTAGTAATCTGTATCTTTACAATCTTTATATTTATTTGTCTATTTACTTTTACTTTGTATGAATTTAAAGTGGATAATATATTACCTATTCTTTATGATGGCTATAAGCCAATAATTAGACCATCTCTTGAAATGGGTTATTCTGTTCCTTATGGTGAGTTATTTGTTTTTGTGATTATATATGAAAATGTAAGTAAGCGCGAGGAAGTTACCAAAGCTGGAAATTTAGCAATTTTATCATCTGCTTTCATTTTAACAACCATAACTGTCTTTAATATCTTTATTTTAGGACCTTATGCAATGGCAATTGGAACATCTCCAGCACTAAGAATTGCAAGAACTATCGATATTGAAGAATATATCCAAAGGTTAGATTTACTCCTAGCTTCCTTTCATGTATTACTTATGTTTGTTAAGTCATTCGTACTTTTATATGGAGCAGGAATATTGACTAAAAATATATTTAATATTAAAGAAAAACATTTGAATTTAACATATGTAATAATGTTATTAATTACACTAGCTGCAATAATCATTTTTGAAAAAGATTATACAAAAGTATTAGTCTTTAGAAAAAATATAATTATTCGTTATGTTAGTTTAATTATGGAAGTGTTTATTCCTTTTATTTTAGTAATTTTATCTTTCCTAAGAAAAAATAAAAAACAAATAAGTGCAGAAGAAATATTAGAATTTTCAATTTAAAGTTAGATTTTTATCTAACTTTTTCTTTTTTTTTATTATAGTAATTCAGTGGTCTCTATGCTATAATAACAACACAATAAGGAGGATATATATGGTTGTAAAGGTAGAGAACTTAGTAAAGACATATAAAAATGGAGTAAGAGCATTAGATGGATTAACCTTTCAAGTTCGTGAGGGGGAGATTTTTGGTCTCTTAGGACCAAATGGAAGTGGAAAAACTACTTCAATCAATTGTATACTTTCACTCTTAGAGTATGATAACGGAAATGTAGAGATCTTCGATAAGAAAATGACACCAACTAGTTATGATATTAAAAAGGACATTGGCATAATAACACAAAATGTTGCTGTCTATGAAGAATTAACAGTTTATGAAAACATAGACTTCTTTTGTGGATTATATGTACAAGATAAAGAAAGACGCAAACAACTAGTTGAAGAAGTAATTGAATTTGTTGCTTTAGATGAATTTAGAAAGTTTTATCCAAAGAAGTTATCTGGTGGATTACTTCGTAGACTACATATTGCTTGTGGGATAGTTCATAAACCAAAGCTAATAATATTGGATGAGCCGACAGTTGCGGTAGATCCTCAAAGCAGAAATAAAATATTAGAAGGTATTAAAGAGTTAAACCGTCAAGGTGCAACTATTATTTATACATCTCATTACATGGAAGAAGTAGAATTCCTTTGTGATTATATTTTAATAATGGATAAGGGGAAGGTAATTGCAGAAGGAACAAAAGAAGAATTAAAAGACTTAATTAATTTAGGTGAAACAATTGAAATTGAGTTAAAAGAAGAAAATAATGGTATTATTGAAAAAATAAAATCATTAGATAGAGTAATTGAAGTTGACTATAAAGGTAATAAATTATCTGTAAAATCAAGTAAAGGTAAATCAAATATACAAAACATTTTAAACATTTTAAACACGAACAATGTAGAGTATGAAAGAATTTACTCAGAACTACCAACATTAAATGATGTATTCTTAGAAATTACTGGAAAGGAACTGAGGGATTAATGCATTTATTTAAATCAAGAATGCTAACGTTGTTTCGAAATAAAATTTTAATATTTTGGTCTTTGATCTTTCCAATAATACTTGCTACTTTTTATAATTTCGCTTTTGCTAATATGAATAATACGGATATACTTAAGACGATTAATGTTGCGGTAGTTGAAAATGATGATTTAGATGAGAATTTAATTACAGTAATGGAAGATGTAAAAATAGATGACTTAGATTTATTTCTGCCACAAGTAGTTAATAAAGAAGTTTCTGAAAAGTTATTAAATGATGGTGATGTTATTGGAATAATTGAATATCTGGGAACTAATCTAACATTAACTGTTAATGAGAATGGTTTAAGGCAAACAATAACAAAATCATTTCTAGATGAGTATTTACAAACATCTGCTGTAATTTATGATTTAGTAGTTATTGGTGGTGGAGATTTTAATGAGGTTTATGATGATTTAACTAGTAACATAAACTATTTAGATGAAGTAAGTGAAAGTAGAAACAAACTTAATATGGTTTTAACTTATTTCTTTGCTTTACTTGGAATGGCTTTAATTTATGGTGGTTTTTGGGGAACTGATAATATAATCAACTTACAAGCAAATATGTCTGGTAAGGGAATTAGAATTGCTGTTAGTCCTGTGAACCGTTTTAAGACTTTACTAATTTATACTTTGTGTGCATTTTTAGTTCATATCTTAATTATTTCCATTATTCTTTTCTACTTATTAGTTATAATTGGTCTTGATTTTGGTGCAAAACTTTCATATATTTTAGTAGTTTGTTTACTTGGATCTTTAGTTGGAATTAGTTTTGGATCATTTGTAACTATAGCTCTTAAAAAAGTAAGAGAAGGTGTAAAAGTATTAATTACAACAGTTGTTGGAGTCTTAGGTGGATTTTTAGCGGGAATGATGGTTCCAGATATGAAGTATATTGTACAAACTAAACTGCCAATTTTAAAATATATAAATCCAGTTGGGGTTATTAGCGATGCCTTACACTCTTTAAACTATTATGGGGCATCAAGTAGATTTTATATAAATATAATAGTACTTATTGTTATGTTTATCACATTTACAATTGGAACATATATGTTTTATAGGAGAGATAGCTATGAGAGTATTTAATTTGTATTGGAAAATATTTAGAAGCTATCTAGGAGTTATATTTGTTTATGTTGGAATATTTTTATTAATTGGAATAGCTGTCACATCAAGTAATAGTAGTGTACAAGATAGTTTTGATGAAACAAAAATTAAAATAAGTTTAAATAATCTAGATGAAGGATCAACTTTAAGTACAGGATTGCTTGGCTATTTAGAAAACTATAGTGAAATTGTAGAGTTAGACGATGAAGATATTAAAGATGCTTTATATTTCAGGAGAATTCAAGTTATAATTACAATTCCAGAAAACTTTGAAGAAGAGTTTTTAGCCGGGAAATCCAACTTAATAATGCAAGAGAAAATCGAATCTACTATGACTACGGTTGCTCTTGATCAAGCAATTAATAAATATTTAAATTATGTAAGAGTTTATATAAACCAAACTAATTATTCACTTGATGAAGTTTTGCCTTTAGTTAAAAATGTATTAGAAAATGAAGCCGAAGCACAAACAACAAGTGAATTAAGTGATTTACTTGATTTTAGTGGGTTTTATTATAAAACTTTATCATATGTAATTATTTCAGTTATTTTAACTGTTGTTGGGCTCATTACAATCTCATTTCGTAAACTGGAAGTAAGAAGAAGATTATTTACATCTCCTTACCCACAAAGAAAAATTAATTTGGAAATGATTTTGGGTAACTTCATCTTTACAGTGTTTTTGGTAATTTTACTTTGCGCTGTAAGTTTAATTTTATATAAAGAAGCATTATTGAATTTAAATGGAATTTTACTTGTAATTAACACATTAATTTTTGCAATTGCTGCATTAAGTATGGCATACTTTTTTAGCTTATTAATAAGCCGTGAACAAGTATTATCAGGTTTTAATAATGTATTCTCACTTGGAACATCATTTATTACTGGAGCATTTGTTCCTCAAGCCTTACTTGGAAGTGGTATGCTTACTTTAGCTCACATTTTTCCAAATTATTACTTTGTATATAATGTGGATTTAATTACAAGTTCTACAAACCTTTCAAACGTTATTTTAAATAAAGTATATTTATATTATGGGATACAGTTATTATTTGCAGGTGTGTTTATAATTGCTTCTATCTTAGTTAGCAAAAAACAAACAAAATCTGAAAAGTAATTTATAAATAGTTAGGATTGATATAATGGTAAAAAGATATAAAAAGGATCTTGATGTGTCATATACACTTGGGATGACACTAACAATAGAATTATTAAAATATAAGTTAGAGTATGTAACAAGGATTTTTATACACTCAAAGTTAATAAAAAATGATGCATATTTATATATAGAAGAGGTTTGTAAAAAGAATAAGATTCCTTTAATCCAAAATGATAAAGTCTTTAATATACTAGCACAAAAAGAAAATTGCTTTGTAATTGGTGAATTTAATAAGTTTAAAGCAGATGTGAATAAAGAAAAAAACCATATTGTTTTAGTTAATCCTTCCAATGCAGGTAATCTTGGAACTATAATTAGAACTATGGTTGGCTTTAATTTAAAAGATTTAGTTATAATTTCTCCTGCTGTTGATATTTATGATCCAAAGTGTGTAAGAGCTAGTATGGGTGCTTTATTTCACTTGAACTTTCAATATTTTGAAAATTTTCAAGATTATACTAAAGAATATGATTCAAGATATTATTATCCATTTATGTTACAAGCAAGTAGAAATTTAAATGAAGTAGAAATTAAAGAACCATATTCATTAATCTTTGGAAATGAAGCGACTGGACTAGATTTAAAATATTTGGATTATGGTCAAAGTGTTATTATAAAACATAGCGAAAACATTGATAGTTTAAATTTACCTATTGCTGTTAGTATTGGTATTTATGAAGTAACAAAAGAAAAATTTAAGTAATGACTAGGAGTAACTCCCTAGTCTTTTTTCTTAATACATCCTTTATACAAAAATATTTGAAGTAAAAGTATGAAAACGCTTGAAATATTTTGGTAATGTGATATAATAATACCGAATTATTGAGGTTTTTTATGGACAAAATTGATGTAAAGATAATTAATGCTTTAATTAACAATTCCCGATCAAATGCATCGGAAATTAGTGATTTAGTTGGATTGTCTGTATCAGCAGTTATTGAAAGAATTAAAAAGCTTGAAAATCTTGGGATAATCAAAAAGTACACTGTAATCCTTGATAATGAAGTATTAGGTAAAGATGTTTCAGCTTTAATAATGGTTGGTTTAGAACATCCTAAATTTAATGAAGGATTTGTCGGTGCGGTGCTAGAACATGATGACATTAGCGAATGTCATTATTTAGCAGGTGATTTTGATTATCAATTAAAAATCGCCACTTATAATACTAAGAGGTTAGAGAGAATCTTAAATGATATTAAGAGCATTCCAGGAGTTTCAAAAACTAAAACAATGGTAATTCTTTCAACCTTAAAAAACGAGTATTCTAATATCTTAAGGAAACCTAAATAATGTGGAGGAAGTTATGGTTATAGGTATTGTAAAGGAAATCATGAGCGGTGAGCGACGTGTTTCCGCTATCCCTGAAACTGTCAAGAAGATGGTTGTAGATGGACTTACTGTATTAGTAGAAAAAGGAGCAGGAGTTGGCTCTTATTATTTGGATGAATATTATCAAGCTGCAGGCGCCACTTTAATTGATGATCCAGAAGAAGTTTATAACAAAGCAGATGTAATCTTAAAAGTTAAAGAACCACAATTTAATAAACAAAAAAATAAACATGAACTTGAAATGATGAGGGAAGGACAATATATTATTACATTCATCCATCCTGCTGCTCCAGCAAACCATGAAATGGTTAAAGATATGGCTAAACGTGGAATTATTGGTTTAACACTTGATGGTGTTCCAAGAATTAGTAGGGCACAAAGTATGGATGCCTTATCATCGATGAGTACATGTGCTGGATATAAAGGTATGATAATGGCTGTAGATGCACTACCAAAGTTTGTACCAATGATAGGTTCAGCAGTAGGGATGATAAAACCAGCTACAGTGTTTGTAATCGGAACAGGAGTTGCTGGCTTAAGAGCAATTGCAACTGCTAGAGGTTTAGGTGCAGTTGTATATTCTTGTGATGTTCGCCCAGAAGCTAATGAACAAGCTAAATCATTAGGTGCAAAAGTTATTGAAACAGGTGTACCTGCTGATATAGCTTTAAGTAAAGATGGCAAACATGCTAGTTCAATTCCAGATAAATACTTAGAAATCGAACGTGAAAATATTAAAGATATAGTTGCAAAGAGTGATATCATTTTCTTGAGTGCATTAGTGCCTGGAAAAGAAGCGCCAATATTAATAACTGAAGAAATGGTTAAATCTATGAAACCAGGATCAGTTATTGTTGATATTTCAATCGATCAAGGTGGAAACTGTAGTATTACTGAACCAGGTGAAAGTGTGGTAAAACATAATGTATTGATAAATGGTATTAAGAACATTCCTGGTATGTTACCTACTTCATCTACTTGGATGTTCGCGCAAAATATTTACAATTTATTAAAATATTTAATTAAAGATGGAAAAATTGAATTAGACTTAAGTGACGAAATCGTATCTTCAATCTTAGTTACTAAGGACAATAAAGTTGTTCATGAAGGTGCATTAGAAGCTTTTGAAGCACATAAAAATTAAAAATAGGAGGCAAACATTTTTTGCCTCCTAAAAATTTGAAAAAAGGAGTTAGTATGGATACTATACAATATATTTTGTTAGCAGTATTCGTTATTGCAACAATTGTTGGTTATTTAGTTATAAACAAAGTTCCAAGTTTACTTCATACACCGCTTATGTCTGGAATGAATGCTTTAAGTGGTGTCACATTAATTGGAGCTATTGCTGCAACAACCTTAGCTGTTAGAAGTGTAATTAATGGCAATCAAATACTTGGTTATGTAATGGGTTCAGTTGCGATTATCCTTGCAACAATAAATGTTGTTGGAGGGTTTGTAGTTACACATAGAATGCTTAAAATGTTTAGAAAGCATAAGGAGAGAATAAATGAATAATCTAGATTTTACTTTCTTAACAAGTGCATTAATTACTGATCCGATATATTATATAATTTGTGCTGTTTTATCGATTGTTATTTTACTAGGTATTTATTTAATGAGTAGAGTAAAAACAGCAGTTTTTGGAAACTTTTTAAGTGCTGTTGCACTCACTATTGGTGTAGTTGTGACTTTAGTTAGATATGATGCCCTTCCAGTTTGGGTAATATATGCAAGTGTAGCAGTTGGTGCATTAGTAGGTATTTTTTTAGCTTATAAAGTTAAAATGATTCAAATGCCCCAATTAGTTGCTTTATTAAATGGTATTGGTGGTGGCGCATCATTCCTAGTAGGTATATTTGCTATCTATGGAATAGGTGCTGAAACAGATACATTTTCAAAACTAACTTCATTATTAGCAATCAGTGTTGGAATTATTACTTTACTAGGAAGTTTGGTAGCTGCGGGAAAACTCCATCAAGTTATAACCCAAAAGCCAATTACCTTAAAGTTTCATCAATCCTTGACGATTATCTCATTATTACTAACTATAATAACAATAGTAATAGGAGCATTTACTAACCTACTTTCAGTTGGCTTAACTACAACTCTAATTACAGCATTTTCAATAATGTTTGGTTTATTGTTTACTATTAGAGTTGGTGGTGCGGATATGCCAATTACAATTTCGTTACTAAATAGTTTTAGTGGAGTTGCAGGATCAATTGCAGGTCTTGCAATTGGCGATGCACTATTAGTTGCTGTTGGTGCAATTGTTGGTTCATCAGGATTACTATTAACTCAAATAATGTGTAAAGCAATGAATCGTAGTTTAATGGATATTTTACTTGGTAAAACTACAATAGCTGCTAAATCAATTGAGAAAAAACAAGTTGAAGTAAAGTCTATAAAAGAAGATGTAAAAGAATCATACTTAGAACTAATTAGAAAAGCTAAAAATGTTATTATTGTACCAGGATATGGAATGGCAATAGCCCAAGCTCAACACTTAGTTAAAAACTTAAGTGACAAGCTAAAAACAAATGGTGCAACAGTTCGTTATGCAATCCATCCTGTTGCAGGTAGAATGCCAGGACATATGAATGTTTTATTAGCTGAAGCAGATGTTGATTATGATGAGTTATTCGAAATGGATGAGATCAACCCTGAATTTAAAAATGCTGATCTAACAATCGTTGTTGGTGCAAATGACGTACTCAACCCAGCAGCAAGAGAAGCAGAAGGAACACCAATCTATGGAATGCCTATTCTTAATGTTGATGAATCAAAAAACATTGTAATCTTTAACTATGATACAAAACCAGGATATGCTGGTGTTGATAATCCTCTTTATCAAAAGGATAATGTACATTTAGTTTTAGGTAATGCATATGATACATTAACAGAAGTTTTAAATAAACTAGATGGTAGTGTTGAAGAAAAAGAAGTAAAAACTGAATCAACACACATAGATATAATTAGAAAAGCTAAAAATGTTATTATTGTACCAGGATATGGAATGGCAATAGCCCAAGCTCAACACTTAGTTAAAAACTTAAGTGACAAGCTAAAAACAAATGGTGCAACAGTTCGTTATGCAATCCATCCTGTTGCAGGTAGAATGCCAGGACATATGAATGTTTTATTAGCTGAAGCAGATGTTGATTATGATGAGTTATTCGAAATGGATGAGATCAACCCTGAATTTAAAAATGCTGATCTAACAATCGTTGTTGGTGCAAATGACGTACTCAACCCAGCAGCAAGAGAAGCAGAAGGAACACCAATCTATGGAATGCCTATTCTTAATGTTGATGAATCAAAAAACATTGTAATCTTTAACTATGATACAAAACCAGGATATGCTGGTGTTGATAATCCTCTTTATCAAAAGGATAATGTACATTTAGTTTTAGGTAATGCATATGATACATTAAGTGAATTGCTTGAAAAGCTATAAAATTAAAGAACTTCTTTTATAATTAATTATAAGAAGTTCTTTTTTCTTTAAAAAAACTATGTAAATAATCCTTGCTTTTTTGACTTAATTTTAGTATAATAATATATGTCCTAAGGAACCTATACTAGTTATTAGAACGAGGGTTATAAACTGCTAACTTATCCAGCAAGTAAAAGTAGTTATTTACATCGCGGGGTAGAGCAGCTGGTAGCTCGTCGGGCTCATAACCCGGAGGTCGAAGGTTCGAATCCTTCCCCCGCAACCAATGGTCCCATAGTGTAGTGGTTAACATGCCAGTCTGTCACAC
>Ga0209075_1003810_pt1 | contig 12328 bp, 10 predicted proteins | sample Stecom2011_FD_187523 | JGI IMG/M metagenome (GOLD analysis project Ga0209075, IMG submission 187523) | Agricultural soil microbial communities from Utah to study Nitrogen management - Steer compost 2011 (SPAdes) (version 2) | ecosystem: Environmental > Terrestrial > Soil > Agricultural land...
TTTTCGGTAAATCCTTAGCCATATTATGGCGAATCGCACTTTTAGCAATTGCAAGTGTTCGGATTAATTTATTTCTGTCGTTTACGGTTTCGTATACGTCGTCAACAATTTCTTTTGTAGCAACAGCCGGGTCGTAAAAAACATTTTCTGCTTTTTTCTGAATGTAGTCATAGTCCCCACGTTTTGGGTAACTTTCACCCATAGCGCTTTCGTAAAGTCCCGAACTTCCAGTAATAACTAAGGCTTTAATTTTTTCAGGATATAACCTCGTGCAGAGCAATCCAATGTGCCCTCCAAGAGAGTTTCCAAGTAATATAACTTCTTTGTAGCCCAAGTGGTCAATAAACTGCGAAACATATTTCGCAAAATTCTTGACGTTGGTTTTTAGAAGGGACATTTTATAAATGGGAAGCTCAGGAATTAATACTTTATAGCCTTTTTCTGGAAAGAATTCAGCTACACCATCAAAATTACTCAACCCTCCCATGAGTCCATGAAGAATAATGATTGGAGTCCCTTCGCCTATTTCTAAATATGAAAATTTTCCTTCTTTCTTGATATTATCAGACATAGGTGGTTAGTGCCGTTTAGAAAAACAAAAGTAAACAAAATTCCTTCACAATAAATATATAATATCCACCACATCAACCTTTGATTAAAAATACATCAATGTTGATGGTGGTAAAACTTATCAACAAAGTGGTATAATGTGGTAGAAAGTGGTAAAAGTTATTTATATTTGAATCTATAAAAATTAACCAGCAGGATTTCACAATGCTCAATCTCATAGGTACATACGAATGTAAAGCGGACGTAAAAGGTCGCGTCATGGTACCTGCTGCGCTTAAAAAACAGTTGTCTCCGGCTATGGCAGATGGCTTTGTTGTGAAGCGTTCGGTTTTTCAACCGTGTTTAGAGCTGTATCCAATGAAAGAATGGGATGCATTGATGAAGAAAATGAGTGAGTTAAATCGTTTCAGCAGAAAAAACAACGATTTCATTAGGAGGTTTACTGCTGGAGTTAGAGTTGTTGAGCTTGATTCAACAGGAAGATTGCTCATTCCTAAGGACTTATTGTCTTTTGCGGGAATAAGTAAGGAGTTGGTGATTTCTTCTGCAATTAATATTGTAGAAATATGGGATAAAGACAAGTATGAGCAGGCGATTGATGATGCGGCTGATGATTTTGCTGACTTGGCTGAAGAAGTAATGGGAGATAAATTCAACGAAGGCGATGGAATATCATAATCCAGTTTTGCTTAAAGAAACTGTCGATGGTTTAAATATTAGGCCTGACGGTGTTTATGTGGATGTCACTTTTGGAGGAGGTGGGCATTCGCGTGAGATATTAAGTCGATTGGGTGAGAGTGGGAAGTTATATGCGTTTGATCAGGATAAGGATGCGTTAGAAAATGAAATTGACGATCCGCGATTTGTTTTAATTCATCAGAATTTCAGGTTAATGAAGCGGTTTTTGCGCTTTTATGGTCACAAGACTGTGGATGGAATTCTTGGTGATTTTGGGGTTTCATCACATCAGTTTGATGTTCCGGAGCGTGGGTTTTCAACTCGTTTTGAGGCAGATTTAGATATGCGGATGGATAGAAACAGTAATTTCTCTGCCTACAATGTTGTTAATAAGTATGAAGAGTCTCAGTTGCGCGATGTGTTGTTTAACTATGGCGAGTTGAGAAGTGCGGCAGCAATGGCAAGGGTGATTGTGTCGGCAAGAGAAGAGGCGAAGATTAAAACTTCCAGTCAGTTAAAAGCAGTGTTGCGTAGGTTTTTACCTGCTCATAGGGAGAATAAAATTTTGGCTCAAATTTATCAGGCTATTCGCATTGAGGTGAATCAGGAGTTGGAGGCGTTAAAAGAATTTTTGCTTCAAACAGATGAGGTGTTAGAAACTGGAGGGCGGTTAAGTTTGATAAGTTACCATTCACTAGAAGATAGGTTGGTGAAAAGGTATATTAGAAATGGTTTGTTTGAAGGTGAGCCAGAGAAGGATGTTTTCGGCAGAGTTGAGGTTCCATTTAAAGCAGTGGGGAGATTTATTATCCCTTCTGAAGAAGAAATAAAAAATAATAATCGTGCTCGGAGTGCAAAGCTTCGAATTGCAGAAAAATTATAACGACAAAAAGTTGAAAGAAGGTTTTTATAATATCATAAAGGGGAGGTTTTTGATGAGTGAGGATTCATTGAAAAACTGGAAGCTTATCATCTTTCTTTCTCTTTTGGCTCTTGTAATGATTGCTAGTTCGCATAGTGCTGATAAAAAAGTGCATAAAATTTCAAGGTTGAGTTCGCAAGTAAAGGAGTTGAAAAGTGAATATGTAGATGTTCGAATGACTTTGATGCAGTCTAAAATGGAGAGTAGAATTATTAGAGCTATGGATGGTAAAGGGCTTCAGCCTTCTTCAACTCCTCCGAAAAGGATAAGGATTATAGCAGACGGGTCGTCTCAAAATATATTTGGAATAGATAGTGAATTCCAAATAGCGAAGAGTGAATAATTTAAGTTAACTAAGTAGACATACACAAGGAACAAACTATGGCTGTGGAGGAGAAAAATATAATGAACAAACTATACCTGATTGCGGGGTGTATGTTCATTTTTTCTATAGCTATCAGTGTAAAGCTGATGAATCTTCAGTTTGTTGAAGGGGATAAGTATCGTGAACTTGCTGAGAAAAGTACTGTTCATAACTTCAGTATTCCTGCTAATCGAGGAAATATATATGCAGATGATGGGAGTTTGTTGGCTACTTCTGTTCCAAAATACGACATTCGATTTGATGCAGTAACAGTTTCGGATGCAGATTTTAAAGAGTATTTATTGCCACTTTCAGAAGGGTTGAGTAAGATGTTTGGAAAGTCGGTTGCTCATTATCAAAATACACTTCGAAAAGCGCGTGCCGATAAAAACAGGTATTTGTTGATTGTAAAAAACCTTGGATATACAGATTATATTAAAGTAAGAAATCTGCCGCTCTTCAGAAAAGGGCCTTATAAAGGAGGGATAATTGTGGAGCAGCGTACAGTGAGAGAGCATCCAATTGGACAAATAGCTCAGCGAACAGTTGGTGGGGAGACATTCGATAAGCCGGGTCATTATTCGGTTGGATTAGAGGGTGCTTTCAATGAAATGTTAACAGGAAAAGACGGACATCGTTTAAAACAAAAAATAGCTGCTGGTCAATGGAAGCCGGTTTATGACGACAACGAGATTGAGCCTCAGGATGGATATGATATTGTTTCTACCATTAATGTGAATATACAGGACATTGCTCATCATGCACTTTTAAAACAGTTAGAGTATTATGAAGCAGACCACGGTTCGGTAATAGTAATGGAGGTTAAAACGGGTGAAATTAAAGCTGTTTCAAATCTTGGAAGAACTTCGCAAGGAACTTATTATGAAAAGTGGAATTATGCAATTGGTGAATCACACGAGCCAGGTTCTACTTTTAAAGTAATGGCTTTAATGGCTGCCTTGGAGGATAAAGTTATTGACACTAGCACGGTAATAAATACAGGGAACGGAGTTAAGAAGTTTTATGGGAGAAATGTGTCCGACTCACGTAGAGGTGGATATGGTGAAATTTCCGCAGCAAGAGTGTTGGAAGTGTCTTCTAATATTGGAATTGCAAGTATTATAGACGATAACTATTCCAAGAATCCAAACAAGTTTATAAACAGATTAAAAAGTTGGAATCTCAATAAGAAAACGGGTGTCTCTATTAAAGGAGAGGGGAAGCCATTAATTCCAGGGCCTGGTGATAAAACATGGAGTAAAAATGCTCTGCCTTCTATTGCATATGGCTACAACCTGCACCTCACTCCACTTCAAACTTTGACGTTTTACAATGCAATTGCAAATAATGGGGTTATGGTAAAACCTAGGTTTATCAAGGAAGTGAGAGCTTGGAATGAAAAAGTTAAATCGTTTGAAACTGAAGTTATTAATCCGAAAATCTGTTCGGATGAGACGTTGTCTAAGATAACCGAAGTTTTAAAAAACACAGTCCAAAGAGGAACAGGAAGATCTCTTTATTCTCCTGACTTTTCAATGGCAGGGAAAACTGGTACGGCACGAACCGAATATTGGAAACCTGATTGGTCTAAGGACCCTCAGTTTATTTCATCATTTGCAGGCTTCTTTCCTGCTGAAAACCCGAAGTATTCTTGCATTGTGATTATTCATAAACCAAGTACTAAAAAAGGATATTACGGAGCAGATGTTTCAGGTCCGGTATTCAAAAGAATTGCGCAAAAAATATTTACAGAGTCATCTATTATCGAAGAGGTGAAAAACTTAGATCAGCCAGATTCTAAATTGGTTTCTGATTTCGATAGGTATTATGCTCAGTTGCAAAAAGCGCCCAAAACAATTCCTAATGTAAAAGGAATGGCTGGTATGGACGCAGTTTCACTATTAGAAAACCTTGGATTAAAGGTTCAAATAGTTGGCAATGGGAGTGTCTTAAATCAATCTGTAATGCCAGGTGAAGCAGTTAAAAAAGGGGAGAAAATAATATTGAAACTATCGTGATACTATTAAAAGACATACTGTATAAGGTAACCCTAGAAAGAGTAGTGGGTAGCACTTCTATTGCTATACATAATATGGAGTTTGATTCTAGGAAAGTGTCTTTAAACGATGTTTTTGTAGCTATTAAAGGTAGCGTGAGCGATGGACATGAATATATAAAAAAAGCTGCGAACCAAGGTGCTTTGGCGATTATCTGTGAGGTTTTACCAGATGATATGGTAAACGGCATTACCTATGTTCAGGTGTTTGATACTCATAAAGCCATGGCTATTATGGCTTCTAACTATTACGGAAATCCTTCTGCTGAATTAAAACTGGTTGGGGTTACGGGCACTAATGGAAAAACAACTGTTTCGTCTTTGCTTCATCAGCTAATTAAGAAAGCTGGATATGTGGCAGGACTGATTTCTACAGTGAAAATTGTGGTGGGTGATGATGAATATAAAACTTCCCTTACTACTCCCGATTCGGTTACCATCAACAAGTATCTAAGGATGATGGTCGATGCAGGTGCTGAGTACTGCTTTATGGAAGTTAGCTCCCACGGAATTCACCAAAAGCGAACAGAGGGATTGCATTTTTCTGGAGGTGTTTTTACTAACCTTTCTCATGATCATTTAGACTATCATAAAACATTTGCTGAATACAGAGATGTTAAAAAAACATTCTTTGATCAGTTGCCTTCTTCAGCTTTTGCTCTAGTAAATGCCGACGATAAAAATGGCTCGGTAATGCTTCAAAATTCAAAAGCAAGTAAATATACTTATGCTTTAAAGTCCTATGCCGACTACAAAGTACAGGTTTTAGAAAGTGGGTTTGACGGTCAGTTATTAAAGATTAATAATCAAGATGTTTGGGTGAAGTTAATAGGCGGGTTTAATGCGTATAATTTACTTGCCATTTATGGTGTTGCGCATCTTTTAGGGTTAGAAGACATTGAGATTCTTCAAATCATGAGCACTTTAGATAGTGTTGATGGAAGATTTCAGTATATGATTTCTGAAAAGAATGTTGCTGCAATTGTCGATTATGCCCACACGCCCGATGCATTAAAAAATGTTCTTGAAACTATAAATAGTATTCGAACAGGAAATGAAACAGTTATAACTGTAGTTGGTTGTGGCGGAGATCGCGATGCAAATAAAAGACCATTAATGGCTCAAATAGCAGCTTCATTAAGCGGTAAAGTGATTCTAACAAGTGATAATCCACGAACCGAAGACCCAGAGAAGATTATAGAACAAATGGAAGCAGGGGTGCCTGCCGAACATTATAAAAAAACACTTTCTATTACTAATAGAAAAGAAGCGATTAAGGCAGCATGCCAAATGGCAGAGGAAAACGATATCATTTTAATTGCTGGAAAAGGTCATGAAACATATCAAGAAATCAATGGAGTTAGATATGATTTTGATGACTTTAAAATTGTAAAAGAACTTTTAATAACCCTAAACAAATAGGAAATGCTGTATTACCTCTTTAGTTATTTGGACAGAAACTACGATTTGCCAGGCACAGGGTTGTTTGAGTTTTTAACATTCCGTGCTTCTTTGGCAGTAATACTTTCATTGTTTATAGCTACGGTTTACGGGAAAAAAATTATTCGTTTTTTACGCAAAAAACAAATAGGGGAATCCATTCGTGATCTTGGATTAGAGGGGCAAGATGAAAAAGCAGGAACTCCAACTATGGGTGGAATTATCATAATCTTAGCCACGTTAATACCTGTATTTCTATTTGCGAAACTTGAAAATATATATGTCATTTTATTGATTGTAACCACACTTTGGATGGGGACAATTGGTTTTATAGATGACTACATTAAAAAATTTAAAAACGATAAAGAAGGTCTTCCAGGTAGATTTAAAGTTGTTGGCCAAGTGGGGTTAGGGTTGTTTGTTGGTGCAGTAATGTATCTACACCCCAATATTGCAGTGCAAAGAACTGTCGAAACCCCTACGGCCCAAACTGAAGTAATCGCGCAAAAATCTGAAAGTTCATTTTACGTGAAAGATAAGGCGATGCTCACCACGATCCCTTTTGTTAAAAAGAACGAATTCGACTATTCACAGCTCATTAGCTGGATGGGCGGGAACTATAAGAGCTATGTGTGGATTATATTTATCCCTATCGTAATTTTTATAATTACAGCTGTTTCAAATGGTGCAAATTTAAGTGATGGAATAGACGGATTAGCGGCAGGATCTTCAGCGATTATAGGTATAACCTTGGCGCTCTTTGCCTGGGTTTCGGGTAACATGATTTTTTCTGACTATTTGAACATTATGTACATTCCGAATACTGGAGAGATGACAATCTTTATAACCGCTTTTGTTGGAGCATTGATTGGTTTTCTATGGTATAATGCATACCCAGCACAAGTTTTTATGGGAGATACAGGAAGTCTTACAATAGGTGGAATTATTGCTGTTATTGCTATAGCAGTAAGGAAAGAATTGTTGATTCCAATCTTATGCGGGATATTCCTAATAGAAAACCTGTCTGTAGTACTGCAAGTTGGTTGGTTTAAATACACTAAAAAGAAATTTGGCGAGGGAAGACGAATTTTTAGAATGTCGCCTTTACACCACCACTATCAAGTAAAAGGTTTTCATGAAAGCAAAATTGTAACGCGCTTTTGGATTGTTGGAATTTTCCTAGCAATTCTAACCATTGTTACATTGAAAATTAGATAGGGTAGAATAGAACGAGGGGGTATGAATGGAAATGTGGTCGATCGTAAATCGAAAATCGTGATTCTCGGTGGAGGAGAGAGTGGTGTGGGAACCGCCATTTTAGCAAAACAAAAGGAGTTTGAAGTGTTTGTGTCAGACTTCGGAAAAATAAAAGATAAGTACAAACAAGTTCTTATAAGTAATGAAATTGATTGGGAAGAAGGAGGGCATTCTGAAGAGAAAATCCTCTCTGCAGATCTTGTGATGAAGAGTCCAGGAATACCAGATAACGCACCAATTGTTAAACGCTTAATTGAAAAAGAGATACAAGTTATCTCTGAGATTGAGTTTGCAGCAAGATTTACAAATGCGGTTATCGTTGGAATAACTGGAAGTAATGGCAAGACCACTACTGCAAGTTTGACTCACCACATTGTAAAGAGTGGGGGATTGAATGTTGCGTTGGGAGGAAATATCGGAAAAAGCTTTGCTCAATTAGTGGCGGATTCTAATTCGAAAGGTAAGGAGATAGAAAACTTCATACTCGAACTCAGCAGTTTTCAGCTAGATGGAATAGAGCATTTTTCGCCTCACATAGCAGTGATGACTAATCTAAGCCCAGACCATTTGGATAGGTATGATTATAAGTATGAAAACTATATCGCCTCAAAATTCCGAATAGTGATGAATCAGACGTCGGAGGATTATTTTATTTATAACGCAGACGATGAGGAAATAAACAAATGGCTTTCAAAAAACCCAATCAAATCAAAATTACTTCCTTTTTCAACAACAAAAGAGTTGAAACAGGGAGCATTTAAAAAAGACAACGAAATAATAATAACAATAGATAACGATCAATTTAGTATGCCAATTTCAACAATAGGAATTCAGGGAGAACACAACGTTAAAAACGCAATGGCTGCTTCAACTGTAGCTAAATTATTAAAAATAAGAAAACAGACTATTCGGGAAAGTTTAGGTGGTTTTCAAGGTGTTGAGCATAGACTTGAAAAAGTACTGAAAATAAACAAGGTTCAGTATGTTAACGACTCAAAGGCTACCAATGTAAATGCAACTTTCTTTGCGTTAGATAGTATGGAAAACCCTACTATATGGATTGTAGGTGGAGTAGATAAAGGGAATGATTATACCGAGTTATTGCCGTTAGTAAATGAGAAGGTAAAAGCCATTATTTGCTTAGGAGTTGATAATCAAAAAATAATCAATGCCTTCGGAAACGTAATAGACACAATAGTTGAAGCTACTTCTATGACAGAAGCAGTTCAGGCGGCATATCGATTAGCAGAAAATAACAATACTGTTCTATTGTCACCTGCTTGTGCAAGTTTCGATTTGTTCGAAAACTACGAGGATAGAGGAAGACAGTTTAAAGAAGCAGTACGCAACTTATAAATATTGAAAATTAACAGTGAAAAACCTTTTCCACTACATACAAGGAGATAAAGCAATATGGGGTATAGTTGCTATGCTAACCCTATTTTCCTTTATGCCAGTTTACAGCTCGAGCAGTAATTTGGCATACTTGTATGGTGATGGAAATACTTTCAAATTTCTGTTTAAGCATTTTGCACATTTGGTGTTAGGTTTTGGCATTCTGTATGGTGTTCATAAAATCCCGCATCATTATTTCAAAGGGTTATCACTGATTGCTCTGCCAATAGTTATCATCCTTTTAATAATAACAATGGCAGAAGGCACAACCATTGGAGGTGCCAACGCAAGTCGATGGATTAGAATTCCTTTTGTAGGGATTACTTTTCAAACATCAACTATGGCAGGCGTGGTTCTAATGACTTTTGTAGCGAGATATTTATCAAGCACCAAAGACAAAGAAGTAACCTTTAAAGAATCACTACTATATCTATGGGCTCCTGTTTTTATAGTACTTGCGCTCATACTTCCAGCAAACTTCTCTACTACTGCTATTTTCTTTTCAATGGTGGTTATGTTAGTATTTGTAGGAGGGTATCCGCTAAAATACTTGGGGGTAATTCTAGGAGCAGGATTGATATTCTTAACCATTTTCGTGTTAACAGCTAAAGCGTTTCCAGATGTATTTCCTAACCGCGTTGATACATGGATTAGTAGAGTTTCGAACTTTACCGATAAAGCCGATACAGAAGCCGATTATCAAATTGAAAAAGCAAAAATTGCTATTGTTTCTGGTGGGTTAACAGGTTTAGGACCAGGTAAAAGTGTTCAAAAGAATTTCCTGCCACAGTCGTCTTCAGACTTTATCTATGCGATAATCGTAGAAGAATGGGGATTGATAGGTGGAATGTCATTAATGCTAGTTTATTTATTCCTGTTGTTTAGAATATTGGTTATAGCCCATAAATCGACATCTGTTTTCGGAAAACTGCTCGTAGTTGGAGTGGGAATTCCCATAGTGTTTAGGGCTATGATAAATATGGCAGTTGCGGTAGAGTTATTCCCAGTAACAGGTCAGAACTTACCTCTGATAAGTAGTGGGGGAACCTCAATTTGGATGACGTGCTTGGCATTAGGTATGGTTTTAAGCGTTAGTGCAAAAAGAGAAATTAAACCAAAAGAAGAAACGGAAGAAAATCCATTGGATATTTTAAGCGAAACAATCTAAAAAAGAAAAATTTGAAACTAAAATTCATTATAAGCGGAGGCGGAACCGGAGGTCATATTTACCCGGCAATTGCTATTGCAAATGAGTTAAAAACTCGTTTCACCGATGCTGAATTTTTGTTTGTTGGCGCAGAAGATAGAATGGAGATGGAGAAAGTACCTCAAGCGGGATATCAAATTAAAGGACTCTGGATATCAGGACTTCAGAGAAGTTTGTCTTTACAAAACCTTGCATTTCCTTTGAAGCTGATTTCAAGTATGCGTAGGTCGAGTAAAATTATAAAAGAATTTAAACCCAATGTCGCTATTGGAACAGGAGGATACGCAAGTGCTCCATTGCTTCGAATGGCTGCAAAGAAAAATATTCCTTGCTTGATTCAAGAGCAAAATAGCCATGCGGGTATAACCAATAAATGGTTGTCCTCTAAGGTTCAAAAAATATGTGTCGCATACGAAGGAATGGAGAAATTCTTTCCAAGCGAGAAGATTAAATTAACAGGAAATCCTGTTCGTCAAGACCTACTAGACATCTCCTTAAACAGAGATGAAGGAATTGAGTTTTTTAAACTAAAAAAAGAAAAGAAAACACTGCTTGTTCTGGGAGGTAGTCTTGGGGCAAGAAGGATAAATCAATTAATTGAAAGTTCATTAAACCTATTTGAAAAATTAGGATTGCAAGTGATTTGGCAATGTGGGAAATACTATGAAAAGACGTATTTAGAAAAGCAAAATGAATCGGTTAAAGTTCATGCCTTTTTAAATCGAATGGATTTGGCTTATGCAGCTGCCGATATAATTATTTCTAGAGCAGGGGCGCTTTCAGTTTCAGAATTGTGTTTGGTGGGGAAGCCTGTTATTTTCATTCCCTCACCCAATGTAGCAGAGGATCATCAAACTAAGAATGCTCTTTCAGTTTCAGAAAAAAATGCAGCATTGGTAATTGCAGAAAAAGATTTAGAAACTGATTTTGAAACTAAGTTTTCAGAATTAGTTTCTTCCGAAGAAATGCAAAAGTCACTATCGCAGAATATTAAAAAATTGGCCAAACCAAATGCTACAAAAGATATAGTAAACGAAATCGAAAAGCTTTTAAACCTTGACTAACCTGAATAACATATCAACTTTCTACTTTGTCGGTATTGGCGGCATCGGGATGAGTGCACTCGCTCGATACTTCAAAATGCAAGGAAAAAATGTGCTTGGTTACGACAGAACTCCATCTGATTTGACCAATGAGTTGATTTCTGAAGGAATGCCTATAACATTTATTGATAAAGTTTCAGAGATTCCAACAGAAGTGTTAAGAAAGGAAAATGTTTTGGTTGTTTATACACCTGCAATTCCACAGCAGAATAAGATTTTACAATACTTCAATTCCGAAGCATTTTTGATTGTAAAACGATCTGAGCTTTTAGGTGAAGTTTCAAAAAACACATTGTGTCTTGCTGTTGCAGGTACACACGGAAAGACAACAACTTCGGCCATACTCGGCCATTTAATGGCAGAATGTGAAATGCCTGTTACCGCATTTTTAGGTGGTATAGCAGAAAATTATAATTCCAACTTTATTTTTAAAGGAAGTGAAATAACTGTTGTTGAAGCCGATGAGTTTGACAGATCATTCCTTCGATTAAGACCCGATATTGCATGTGTAACTTCTATGGATGCAGATCATTTAGATATTTATGGAGACGCTTCAGAAATAGAAATAGCTTTTAAAAGCTTCGCAGATTTGGTAGATGAAAAAGAAAATTTATTTATCAAAAAAGGATTGTCACTCAATGGAATGACGGTTGCTATAGAAAATACTGCAGACTATGAAGCACAGAACGTGAGAATAGAAGATGGGGTTTATGTGTTTGATTTAAAAACTCCGAAAACGACTATAAAGGAACTTACTTTTGCACTTCCTGGACATCACAATCTTACGAATGCTGTGATGGCGTTAGGAATGGCTATGCAGGCTAAAGCTCCTGTTGAAAAATTGAAAAATGCACTATCTACTTTTCAAGGAGTGAAGAGAAGATTTTCATATAAAATTAGAACAGAAAAGTTGGTTCTAATAGATGATTATGCACATCATCCAGCCGAAATCGATGCACTATTCCAAGCTGTAGATGAAATGTTCCCAAAAGATAAAAAGCAAATTGTGTTTCAACCACACTTGTTTAGTAGGACTCGCGATTTTGGAGCAGAGTTCGCAAAGAGCTTATCTAAATTTGATGAAGTTGTTTTATTGGAAATATACCCAGCAAGAGAAGAGCCAATTGAAGGAATAACATCTACGTGGTTGTTGGAGCAAATAAATTCAGAATCAAAGAAGTTAGTTTCAAAATCTTCTTTAGCAGATGTAATGCTTCAGTCTAACAGTAGAATTAAGCTAATGGTGGGCGCTGGAGACATAGGTGTAGAGGTGAAAAGTCTAACTAAAATACTACAAGGATGAAACGAGGTCTTGAAATATTGAAGTTTGTTCTTT